>Ga0210394_10000240_pt1 | contig 129715 bp, 111 predicted proteins | sample IncBWC12MmetaG_FD_160121 | JGI IMG/M metagenome (GOLD analysis project Ga0210394, IMG submission 160121) | Forest soil microbial communities from Barre Woods Harvard Forest LTER site, Petersham, Massachusetts, United States - Inc-BW-C-12-M | ecosystem: Environmental > Terrestrial > Soil >...
GGATTCATCCCCACGAACAAACGACACACGCGAAGCGTGCTACCTTTGCGCTGACTCTATCGCAGCATGTAGTCGAGTCCTTCCGACTGTGCAAATGCCAACTTCGCCACAACCTCAAATGGAACCCTTCAACTACTTCAATTATTTCACCGAGATCGAAGAACATTTCTGGCGCAAACGCGGCGCGCACCTGCTGGTGTCGCCGCTCGACTGGGCCATCGTTGAAACGTGGCAGAAGGCGGGCATCCCCCTCAACGCCGTGCTGAAGGGTATCGATCGCGCCTTCGAGAGCTGGAGTCGCTCGCGTCGCGGCGCCGGCGGGCGCCAATTGAAAAGCCTCGCCTATTGCGTGGACGCGGTACTCGATGCCGCTGCAGAAGCGCAGGAGGCTGCGGCGGGTACCGGGCCGCAAATCGACTCGCGGCCCGCCGCCGAACCTTTCTCGCGCGCCGAGCTGAAAGGGTATCTGGAGCGCAACGCGGCGCGCCTGCGAGCATCCGCTGAAAAGAACCGAACCGCGCATTCCGCGATGGCCTCGCGCATGGAAGAGGCGGCCAAACGCCTGGACGAGGCGTTGCCCCTGATCGACCCGCCGGCCGCACTCGATCTCGAAGATCTCGAGCGCCGGCTCACGATTCTCGAAGAGAGGCTCACCGCCGCGTTTTCCGCCGATGCCGACCAAGAGGTACTCCTGGTGATTCGCCGCGAAATGGACCGCTCGCTTGCTCCTTACCGGCGTAAGATGTCTGCGGAGCAATTGGCGCAGCTCGAGCGGCAGTACACGCAGAAGCGTCTGTTCGAGCAGTTCGGTGTCCCGCGACTGAGCTTGTTTTACCTCACGTGATCGCCGGTTGATTCCGCCGCTGGGCGCTTCGGTTGCGCCCTGTACCTTGCTCGAATATCAGTGCTTCGTACTCTTGCGATCTATTCCGTCGCTTGCGACGGTGCTAGCGTCTTTGCAGAGCCCTGAATTACAAACGACCATTCGATGTTCGGACGATCGACGCGCAGGGGGAATACCGCGGTTTTCCAGTCGGCACACTGGCGATTAGAAACCGTGCTGAGTCATTGAAAAAACAGGGTCGGACCAATCTCTAACCGAAATAAGATCGAGGGGCGATAGCCGACGTGGAAATCACGATCGAGAAGCTAATTTACGGCGGCGAGGGTCTGGCGCATCACGACGGCTCGACCGTGTTCGTGCCCTTCGTGCTCCCGGCGGAGCGGATCGCCGCCGCGCTTGTCGAGCAGAAAAAGAAGTTTATTCGGGCGCGTGTAGAGCGCCTGCTCGAGCCTTCGCCCGACCGTGCGTCCGCGCGATGCCCGCATTTCGGCGTCTGCGGCGGCTGCGATTACCAGCACATCCCTTACGAATCGCAGCTCAAGTACAAAACCGAAATCCTGCGCGAGACGCTTCGGCGCATCGGACGAATCGATTGGCCCGGCGAGATTACCGCGCACGCCTCGCCACCCTGGGCCTATCGCAATCGCGCGCAATGGAAAGTCCGCCCACTCGGCGAAGATGGCGTGGGAGGCACGAGCATCGGATATTTTCGTGCGAACTCCACCGCGCTCTGTGCAGTGGAGGATTGCGCGATCTTGTCGCCGCTCTTGCTGAAAACCCTTCTCGCTCTGCGCACCGCTGCCGCAGCGGGCATGCTGCCGCGCGAGCTGCGCGAAATCGAGGCGTTCGGGGGCGGGAACGATTCCAAGCTTCTCGTCACGGCTACTTTCGCCGGCTTCCCTGCCCGCGCACAGGAACTCGTGGACAAGCTTCGCGGAATCCTGCCGGAAATCGAAAGCCTGCTGTTCCACGATCCCACCCGCGGGCGCATGGAACTCGATGGGCCGGGCTACATCGAATGCGAAGCGGCCGGCGCGACCTACCGCGTGGGCCACTTCTCATTCTTCCAGGTGAATCGGTTTCTCGTCGGCGAGCTGGCGCGCGCAGTCGCTGAAGACGAAGCAGAGGGGCGGCTGGCGCTCGATCTGTTCGCCGGAGTGGGCCTGTTTTGCCTTCCGTTGGCGAAGCGTTTCGCGCGCGTGGTGGCTGTTGAATCAAACCCAGCAGCGGCGCGCGACTTGGAAGCGAATACGTCCGGCCGGGTCGCCCGCGGCGGCCGAGTGATCGAAGTGCGTTCAGCGGACGTCGAAGAGTTTCTCGCAAAGCTAAAAGAAAAGCCGGAGCTGGTTGTACTCGATCCGCCGCGCGCCGGCTTGACGCCCGGAACCATCAAGCACCTCGCGCGCATGGGACCAGCCCGCATCACGTATGTTTCCTGCGATCCACCGACCCTGGCGCGCGATCTCGCCGCGCTCGCAAACACCGGCTACGACATCGCAGGCGTTTACTGGTTCGATTTATTTCCCCAGACATTTCACATGGAGACGGTGGTACGCCTCCGCCGGCGCCCATGAAACTGCCCGCGCGGTGGCTCGTGGCGGCGTTCGCGGACGCGGCATCGGGCTTGCAGCGAATTGAACCCGTTCGGGCACCCCTCGGAAACCGGGGCCGAGCGATTCGACCGACACGGCGTGGGATTGCTGCGGGCCGATCGCGACAGCGCCATTACAGCCCTCACGGATCGAACAAATCTCTCGGTAGACACTACCGTCGAGCGGTGACTTAGAAACCTGGCCGTGAGGAGGCGCTAGTGGTCCCATCCCGTGGGAGTTTTGTACGGCAGCGCGAGTTGAACGCCCTCCACCTGAAGTATCTTGCCGCTCCGAATCTTGAAAAATTCAGCAACCTCGACGTTGAAGGGGCGCTTCGCAGACGGCGGCATCGGGATTTTGCCAATGCCGGGAACGTCGGCCTCAAGCACCGTGCCAGGATGATTGAACATGAAAAACCCGAACACGATGCCCATCTTTTCATCCACGATCATAAACCGCCGCGGGTCGACGGCCTTGATGTACGCCCAGATTTTCGTGTTCATGTTGTCGCGACAACCGAGCGCCGCGGGATTGTACGTACCGTTCGCCCAGCCTTCGTTGTACGAGGGATTGTTCGTGTCCTGGATTCCGTCGAGGATGCGGTTGCACTTGTCGTCAAACGGCGGAATGTCACCGTCGAGATGCACAATGCCCTCGAAATACAGATTGGCGTCTTTCAGCATGTCCTGGCGAGATGTGCGATCGGAAGCGGGAACCGGCTCAAGCCATACCGGATTCGGATGTCCAAATTTTTCCAAAGCTTCGGCCGGATCGGCGCCCCGGCGGACGATCGTTTCAACTTCAGTGATTTTCCTGTCTACGATTTTCAGGCGCACCACGAGAATCGCCGGGGTGCCATTTTCCCGGATGGTCACTTCGCATCCAGCTTCGCCCGCGTGCGGATCGGCGAAATAGACTTTGTAGCTTCCCGTGCCGCTGATGGTCCCCCACAACGCGTCGCCCAGTTTCATCTGCATGGTGTTCTCGGTGAATTTCGCGTGGGCTGCCACGGGCAAGCGGCTCGGATCGTGCGCGACCAGGGCGGCCAGATACCGGTCAATAAAATCGGTCAGGCACGCGTAGTCGCACGGCTTTCCCGCAGCGCGTTGCGGATCATCGCCACGCGTCGCAGCTTTGATCGCCCGTGCCGACGATTTGCCCGACATTGTCGCAACGATCAGAATCCCTAACGCAACGATGCGTAGCATACGTCCTCTCATTTTTCGCCCTCCCTTTCGCGCGGCGATTGTACTCCTTCACCTGCGGCACCTCATACGGATTCAAATCATAGAAATGAGGCCAGGCTGGCCCCGAGTACTATTGCTGGCCCCCGTGGCGGAGCGCATGATTGTGTTTCGGGCCGCACAATAACTATGCCAACGTTACAAGACCTCGAGAAATTGAATCCAACGCAGGAACAGATAGACGATGAAAGCAGGCGCATCCGCCGGTTACGTATTCTGGTTCAGCTGACCGTCGACACAATTGCGGAAGGCGGGCTGACGGCGGAAGAAGCCTCGGGCATGATTGCCGCCACCAGACGCGTCGCCCTGGAAATGTTCCCCGGCAAGGAACGCGCGTTCGATCTGATCTACAGGCCGCAATTTCAGCGCGTAATGCATGCCGTTTACAGGCTGCAGTAGCCCAACAGATCAGTAATCAAATCGCATCCGAATCCACATTCGTAGCCACACGATTCCAAGCCCCGCAATCGTGCCCAACAGCGCCTGATACTCGCGATTCCGCCGGTACTGAGCCCAGGAAAACGCATTCGCGCTCGCATAGGCCGGCCGCCCATCGGTTTTGGGTGCGCGGATGCTGGGGAAGAATAGCGGGGTGCGCGCGGCGTATTCGTCAAATGCCGCGCCGAAGCGCTTGCGCAAGTCCGCTTCCTCATTGCGTATTACGGCGTAGTAGAAAACCGCGAAATACACGCCTACGATCAGTCCAGCCCACAAGGAATGGCCAGCGATCATGAATCCCGCCGCCAGAAAGGCGCTACCGAGATAGAGAGGATTTCGCGTCACCGCGTAGGGGCCGGTTGTGGCAAGCTCTTCGTCCTTCCGGAGGTGTCCCGAAGCGGCGCCGCGAACGAGCAGGCCGAAAGCGGCAACGATTCCGCCGATTCCGATCCAACGGGGATCCGCCTTGGCCAACGCCAGAAACACGACTGCGACCGGATACCCCAGGCGGACGCGCCAGCGCATCCAGAATTTTCTCGACTGCTTGATTTGCAGGGAACGCGAATCAGTCATGATCGTCCTGGCGCGGGCGCGCCACGAGATCGCTCGTTGAGTGCGGCGATCCGTTGCCGACGACGGCGACGCGAATCCCGAGCAGCGCAGCGAGGTCGGCATCGCCCGCCGCACGGGACGCGCCGTCCGTACCCCGTGCGTGCACCTCGGGCTGAAATTCGCGCAATAACGGTTCCACGCGGGCACCGTCGAAGACGATCGCGTCGTCCACGGCCGAAAGCGCGGCAACGAGCGCCGCGCGTGCTCGCTCCGTAAGGATCGGCCGGCCCTCGCCTTTCAGGTCTCTCGCGCTCGCATCGGAAGCAATGGCCGCCACCAGTAGGTCGCCCAGATCGCAGGCCCCACGCAGATAGCTCACATGGCCAACATGGGGGAGGTCAAATACGCCACGGGCAGACACGATCTTGCGTCCCGCGCGGCGGTGTTGTTCGGGCACATCGTCGAGACCGCTGCGGGAAAGAATTTTATCGTGCGTATCCATTAAGTGTTGAGTATCGCGGGGTAGGTTCGCGACGCCGCGCCGCAACGTATCACACGCACCCCGATTGCAGCAAACCGGCGCAGGCCACGTGAAAATAGCGCTCGCTTTGAAACCGACTCATCGCCGGGATCGGATGCGGAACTCCGCGATCGCCCGCACGTTCTGCCAGAACTCACGCTCGCGAGCGATATGCAGCGCGATGCGGCAGTAGTAAAGATCCAGCGCGGGCAGTGAGCCACCGGAAAGGTTGAAGATGTCCTTTTCCGTGCAGATGATCCCATTCGCGCCCGCCGCGCGGGCTTCGGCCTCCATCACCTGCACTTCCTGCGCGCTGCAGCGGTGATGGTCGGGGAAAATCTTGTAACCGACGGGATCCAGTCCCCATTCCCTCAGATCGGCGCGGAATCCAACTGGATTGCCAATGCCGCTGAACGCGAATAGCTTTCGCGAATGCGCTTCGGTAAATTCCGTTCCCGGATATTCGCCGCGATACTCGCGGATGGATTCGAGGTGCGCGCGCGCGTAGAAAATCGGCGCGTCTGACTCGCGCCGAATGGCAGCCTCGACGGCCGGAGCGTGACCGGTTCGCGTGATCACCACAACGTCCGCGCGCGACAGCGCCGAGAGCGACTCGCGCAGACGTCCCGCGGGGAGCAAGTGCCCACCACCGAAAGGGTTCTGCGCGTCAATCAAGACGATATCCACGTCACGCGCGAGTTGCAGATGCTGAAATCCGTCGTCGAGAACGAACGATTCGACGCCGCGCTTGGCGAGTTCGGCGCCGTGGGCAAACCGATCGGCGCCAACTCCGAGCGCAACGCGTTCGCCCAGGCGCGCTTGCAACAGCCGCACCTCGTCGCTGGTCGAAGCCGCCGCATCCCCTTCGCCGCCATATCCCCTCGTGAGAATGCCTACGGTGTTCCCTTCGACCAGCAGCCTTTGCGCGATCCAAAGAACCATCGGCGTCTTGCCCGTGCCGCCGGTGGTGAGGTTGCCGACGCTGATGACCATGCCGTCGAGACGGCGCTGGCGCAGGATTCCTGTGCGGTAGGCGCGCGCGCGTAGATGTGCGATCGCGCCATAGGGCAGCGACAGGGGCCACAGTAGCGATTCGACGAACGTCACGCCGGACGCTCCCGCTCTCTGAGAACAGCAGCGATCCGATCGAGAGACCGTGCCGTGGCACCGCGGTTGCGCTCGGAAAGCGCGCGTGCGGCCTTACCCATGCGCTCACCAAGGGCGTTGTCTTCGACCAGCTGCACCCATACTTTTCCAAGCTGCTGGCCGCTGGTGACTTCGACTCCTGCCTTCGCCGCAAGGAACTGCGCGGCCATGTCGCGAAAGTTCTCCATGGACCGGCCGAAAACCGGCGGTTTCGAGAACCATGCAGGCTCAAGAATATTGTGGCCGCCCGCGGGAACGAGCGAGCCGCCCACGAACACGGCGTCGGCGAGCGAATAGAGGCCCGCGAGTTCGCCGATGGAATCAAGCAGCAGCACATCCGCGCTTTCGTCGAGCGGCTTTGTCACTTCAACGCGGCTGCGGCGAACAACATTCCAGCCGCCTGAAGCAGCCATCGCGGCGGCCGCGTCGAACCGATCGGGCTTGCGTGGCGCGAGTACCAGCAGCGCGTGGCGCCACTGCCGCTGCACGATGTCGTACGCGGCGATGACGGCTTCTTCTTCCTCGGCCACGACGCTCCCGGCCACAAAAATGGGCCAGCGCTCCTGCGCGCGAATCTGGGCTTCCAGCCACGCACCGAACTCGCTCGCGGCGGGAGGCTCGCCATCATATTTCAGGTTTCCCGCGACCTCGACACGTCCTTCGGCCGCGCCCATTTCGCGCAGCCGCGCGGCGTCCTCGGGCGTCTGTGCGAGAAAAAGCACCGCGTCCTGCAGTGTGCGCTTGAAAAAATCGCCGATCAGATAATCCCATCGCTTGAACCGGGCAAATGATTTCTCCGATATGCGCGCGTTGGCAAAAATCACGGGAACGTCCCGGCGTCGGGCTTCGCGCAGGAAATTCGGCCAGATCTCGGTTTCCATCACGATCACGAGGGACGGATCAATAGATTTCAGGGCACGGCGAACCGGTACGATCCAGTCGAGTGGAAAATAGAAAATTCCAGCGACGGATTGCAGGCGCTCGCGGGCGAGTCGCTGGCCGGTCTCGGTTGTTGTAGAGACAAAAATCGCATGACCAGGAAAACGGCGCTGCAAGCCTTCGGCGAGCGGTTTTGCGGCAAGCACTTCGCCGACAGACACGGCGTGAATCCAGATCGCGCCGGCAGCCGTGCCGTCCGCCGCGCCGCCGTGGGATGCGCGAGCTACGATCGCGGGTGGCACGCTGCCCAGGCGCTCGCCTAGCGCGCCCCAGGGTTCACCACGCTGCCATCCTCGCAGCGCATAGTACGGCGCGAGAAAGAACATGCCGGCCGCAGTGAGGATGCGATAGAAAAAGTACATGCGAAGGTGAAGCGGCATTATAGCCCGATCAGCGAGGATTGCAGTCGGGGGCAAAACGGGGTCGGATTTCGGTTGTCCGGCTACGCTTTGCGCATGCTCTTGGGCCAGATTCCCTGTTTCCCCGGCGACAGGATGCCGTTGGGATCGAGCGCGTCCTTGATCGTTTCGTGAAATCGTAGCAACGCGTGATGATTGTAGGAGTACACGTTGGCCACATCGTCCATGTACGCGATGTGAGTGCGATATTCCCCCCATCCATGCTCGGCGCAGACCTTGATCAGGCGGCGGAAAACTTCCCGGTTCCGCTTATTGAATTCGACGTCATGCATGATGGGGAAGCCGAAAAGGAAAACGAACGCTCGCGGGAAAAAAGCCCAGGGCAGGGAGATGAATTGATTTTGCGGGGGGACGCCCATCTGGTGATAGACGTCGCCAAGAACCTTGAGGGCTTCGAAGACGGCTTCGCCGGTGAGGGGGACGATGGGCGAAAAATCCATGTGGCCCTGCGTCTTACCAAGGAATCCGAAGACCTGAAGATTAGGAATTCCAAGAGCCTGTCGCAGGACATCATCGGAATCTTTCAATTCCACGGGAAACCGGTACGACCGGCCCTGTTTGAACGTGGCGCCGGGAATCGCCGCAAACCTCTCTTTCGTATATTCCCACTGAAGATCCACGACCTTCGCAGGACCATAGAAATGCAGCTCGGCGCTCCAGTAAGGTATGTTTTGTTCGTGGCCGACGCGCTCGAGCTCGGCCACGGAAATATCCCCGGGAAGATCAACGACTCCTCCGCCTTTCGACACGCGATAGGTGAGTAGGGGGCTATCAAGGGCCATGGTGCCCTGCACGATTTGTGAGTTGTACAAATAAGCGATGGTCTCAACGAACGGAACGAGATCGTCGTGGCGCGCGACCATCACCGTGCCGTCGCGGTAGGCCTCCGGCTCCGGTAGCAGCCAGACGCCCATCTTCGTGACAATGCCGAAATTCGATTGCGAGAACATGCCATCCACATAGGGGCCAAAGCCATAACGGTATTGCTGCCAGGTCTTCGAGGCCGGCATCGCCCCCATGCCAGTGCGCATCACTTCTCCGTTGGGCAGAACGACTTCCATTCCACAAACCGTCGCGAAGTGATCGTGCAACGGACCTCGCCCGCCGCCGCGTTCGAGCGAGTTCCCCACGGGACTGCCCCAACCAGGATCGGGCGGGTCGATCCAGACTTTCAGTTTGTGTTCTTGAATGTATTTGTAGAGCTCGAAGTAGCTGACGCCGGGCTCGACCAGCGCGAAGTGGTTCTGGTCGTTCACTTCGAGAATCCGGTTCATGCGCTTGAGGTCCAGCACGACACTGCCGGACAAGCGGGGCGCCGATCCCCCGTATGCCAGATTCTTGCCGGTCGAAATCGTCCAGAGGGGAATCTTGTACGTGTTGGCGATCTTGACGACCGCCTGCACTTGCTCGAGTCCGTCGGGTGCGACGGCTGCGGATGGAACCGAATCCTCGGCTTCGTGCCAGAAGGGCGAAAACGAGTCGCGGTAGAGGTCCGTATCCTCGTCGCTCGTAAACACCCACTCCTTGCCGACGGCGGTTTCAAATTGCTTTAGAGCGGCGGCGAAAACTGCTTCGCTCACTCCCGGTGGAACTCTCATGCCTTGCTCTCTCTCAGGTGCTTCGGCCAGATGCCATACCGGCCCGCGGAAAGTATTCCGTTCGGGTCCACCGCGTCTTTCACCGTTTCGTGAAAACGCAGCAGAGCGTGGTTATTGAATGAATATGTATCCATAACAGAGCCTTGATGTGCGGGGGCCGTGCGGTATTCACCCCAGCCATGTTCCGCCGCGATCTGCACCAGACGCTTAAACGACGCCCGATTTCTTTTGTTCGTTTCGATATCGTGCGTGATCGGAAAACCGAAGAGGTAGATGAAGCCTCTTTCCCAATAGCAGGTGGGCAGGCTGAACGACGGAACGGGCAAGTCGAGCTCCTTGGCGGCCTGCGTAAAAACTCGATTCGCCTCGAAGATCGCCTCGCCTGTCCTCGGGATAATCGGCGAGAACCAGATATGCCCGTTTCCCGGCATTGGATTGGTCTCCGACCGCGCGCCGATCGAAAACATTCTCAGACTGGGTATTCCGAACTGCGGCAGATTCACTTTTTCTTTCTGCTCGCCGGTTAGCGGAAGCTTGAACGCTTGGCCGTCCATGAACCTCACGCCCGGAATCGCGGAAAACTTCTCTTTCGCAAATTCCCAGTTCGCGGCATTGGCCTCAGCGGCTCCATAAAAACTTAGCGTGCAACTGAAGAAGCCGATCCCTTTTTTCTGCGCGTATTGATCCAATTCCGGCAGTGAGGTTGCGACGCCCTTTTCGAGGAGCGCCGTCAGCTCCGCATCCGGCGGCGGCCCACCAGGGCCGAACGGACCTCCCCGGCTCAACAGAGGGCTGCCCAGAAACGGCATGCCGGTGGTGCAGTTGGTGTTCTCCAGCCAATTGAGAATATCGATCATCGGGCTCAGATCGTCGTGCTTCGGCACCATCACGGTTCCGGAAAGATAGGCGTCCGGTTCCGGCATCAGCCAGAATCCCATCTTTGTTACTACTCCGAAATTCGATTGTGAAAACATCCCGTCAATCCACGGGCCGAATCCGCTTTTGTACTGCTGCCAGGTTTGGGCGCCCGGCATCGCGCCCATCCCTGTGCGCATCACTTCGCCGTTCGCCAGCACCACCTCCATTCCGCAGTGCGAGTCGAAATGGTTGCGATACATTGCCGTCAGATAACCGCCACCGCGGTCCAGAGAATTCCCAACCGGGCTGCCCCAGCCGGGATCGGGAACATCAACCCACAGCTGGAGCCCCTTCTCCTGAATGTAACGGTAGAGATCGAAGTAGCTAACTCCCGGCTCAACCAGCGCGTACGCATTGGGCTCGTTGACCTCTAGAATCCTGTTCATGCGCTTCAAATCGAGAACCACGCTGCCGGAGTATGCAGGCGCCGATCCGCCATATCCTAGATTTTTCCCGGTTGAAACCGTATAGATCGGAATCTTGTAGTGGTTCGCGATCCGGACAACCTTCTGCACCTGCTCTACGCCATCGGGAGCGACCGCCGCCGACGCGACCAGTTCGTCCGCCTCTCCCCAGAACGGTGAGTAGGCGTCGCGATAGAGAGCGACGTCCTCGTCGCTGGTGAAAACCCATTCCTTGCCGACGGCTTCCTCGAATTGCTTGATCGCGTCGGCGAAATCGCTCGCGCTTACACCCGGCGGAATTTTCATCTCATGCTCCCGTCCCGACCGTTAGCCAATCTCGTCGTCATGCTTTCGCCTTCCTCATCGCTTTCGGCCAAATGCCACACTTGCCCGCGGCCAGGATGCCGTTGGGATCGAGCGCGTCCTTCATGGTTTCGTGCAGCCTTCGCAGCGCGTGATCGTTGAACGAATACGCGTCTGAAATATCGCCCATGAACGCCGTGTGCGTACGGTATTCACCCCAGCCGCGCTCCGCCGACGTTTTTATCAGCCGCCTGAATATCTCGCGGTTTCTCCGGTTCTTCTCCACGTCGTGCTCGATCGGGAAAAAGTAGATGATGACGAACGCTCTCGCGAAAAACGACCATACCGGAAACGACGCGGTGACGCCTTCGGACCCGCTCAGTTCCTTGAAGACCTGATCGAACACCTGTTGCGCCTCGAGCACGGATTCGCCCGTCATCGGGATGATCGGCGAAAACCACATGTGTCCCTGACTGCGCGGGCCGCCGACCGTGAATGTCTGCAGGCTCGGTATGCCGAACGGCACTGGATTGGTGATTTTCGCCAGCTGCTCGGCGTCCAGCGGGAAGCGGTACGATGCACCGTCCTGAAACCGGACGCCGGGAATCACGGAGAATTTCTCCCGCGCGTATTCCCATTGCGCTGCCACGACCTTGGCGGAGCCGTAGAAAGGCAGCGACACACTCCAGTACGCAACGTTCTTCCGCGCGGCGTAGTCCTCCAGGTCCTTCGTCGAACCACTGGCACGCAAGGTGGCCAGTTCCGGATCGCGCCCGAACGCCAAAGGGCTCACGACGGTCGTCGTGGCCTGGACCGTGCCGGAGTTCAGTAGATTCGCAAATACCTCTACCAAAGCAAACAGATCAGCGTGCTTCGACACCATCACCGTTCCCGAAAGGAACGCTTCCGGTTGCGGGAACAGCCAGAAACCCATCTTGGTCACGACGCCGAAATTGGACTGCGAAAAAATGCCATCCACGTAGGGGCCAAAGCCATATTTGTATTGCTGCCAGGTTTTCGCGTTTGGCAGCGCGCCCATGCCCGTGCGCACCACGTCTCCGTTGGCCAGCACCACTTCCATTCCGCAGTGGCAATCGAAGTGGTCGCGCATCGGCGTGTAGCCTCCACCCCGTTCCAGCGCGTTGCCCACCGGACTGCCCCAACCGGGATCGGGAGGATCAATCCACACCTTCAGGCCCTTTTCCTGAATGTGCTGGTAGAGATCGAAGTAGCTGACGCCCGGCTCTACCAGCGCGTAGTGGTTCTTGTCGTTTACTTCCAGCACGCGATTCATCCGCTTCAGGTCCAGTACCACGCTCCCGCCCAGGAGCGGCGCCGAGCCGCCGTACCCTAGGTTCTTCCCTGTCGAAATCGTCCACAGTGGAATCTTGTACCGGTTAGCGATCTTGACCATCGCCTGCACCTGCTCGACTCCATCCGGAGCGACTGCTGCCGAGGGGATCGGTTCTTCCTGCTCATGCCAGAACGGAGAATAGGAATCGCGATAAAGGTCCACGTCCTCCTCGGAGGTGAACACCCACTCCTTGCCGAGCGCGTCCTCAAATTGCTTGATCGCGGCGGCAAAATCGCTGGGGCTCACGCCAGGCGGGACTCTCATCACACGCTCCTGCTTGCTGTCGAATGAATCAGGGTTTCCTGATGCTGCGGCTTACTGCTTGTTGTTCCGCGTCAGATACGCCGCAATCGCGTCCAGATCCGCATCGCTGATTTCCGTTTTTCGGAATATCGGCATGATGGAAATTCCATTCCGCACGTATGTCTTGATCAGCGCCTGGGTCAAGTCCGTGCGCTTGTCGAGCAGGGCCGGCACCGCTCCCTTATATTTCGCCTGTAGCGCGAGAGTGCCCGGCTTCCCCACACCCTCGCCGTGGCACATCGAGCAGTAGTTCGTATACTGCACGTATCCGCGTGGCTCGCCCTGGCTTGGCGTCGTGGCCGTAGTCCATGAGGAAGATCTAGGCACCGCCTCCTGCGCGGGCAGCGCCTTCGCCACGAGGAAAAATGCGAGCGCGACAACCAGATAGGCTCCCAGCTTTTTCATGACTTGGCCTCCCGGACATGCTTCGGCCAGATGCCGTACCGGCCCGCGGAAAGAATTCCGTTGGGATCGATCGCGTCCTTGACCGTTTCGTGAAAACGCAACAGCGCGTGATTGTTGTACGAATAGGTGTTCATGATCGCGTCCTGAAACGCCGGTGCCGTGCGATATTCGCCCCAGCCGTGTTCGGCAGCGACCTGAATCAGTTTCTTGAACGACTCGCGATTTTTCTTGTTCGTTTCGATGTTCTTTACAACCGGAAACGCGAAAATGAAAATGAATGCGCGCTCCCAATAGGTCGAAGGGAGATTGAAATTGAGGAACGGCAGACCCAGGTCCTTGGCGGCCTGCGCGAACACGCGATTCGCCTCAAAGATCGCCTCGCCTGTTCTCGGAATGATTGGCGAGAACCACATGTGCCCGTTGGTCGGCTCCGGGTTTAGCGCCGAACGAGCGCCGATGGAGAACATCGCCAGGCTGGGTATGCCGAACTGCGGCTTGTGGATTTTTTCGCGCTGCTCCGCGGTTAGCGGGAGCTTGTACGATTCGCCGTCCGCGAACTTGGCGCCCGCAATGGCGGAAAACTTCTCCTTCGCGAATGCCCAGTTCGCGGCGTTGGCTTTTGTGGCGCCGTAAAAGCTGACCTTGCAACTCCAGTAGCCGACGCCCTTCTGTTGCGCGTAGTCATCAAGTTCCGGGGACATATTGCCGCCTGCCTTGGCAACCAGAGCTGTCAGCTCTGGATCCTGCGGACGATCAAATGGCGACGCGCCCTGATCGAACCGCGCGGCAAATTCCGAAAGCATCGGAATTCCCAGCAGCGGGCTCGCAAGGTCCGGCATGCCGTTCGTGACTCGCGTGTTCTCCAGGTAGTTCAGAATATTTACGAGAGGAATCAGATCGTCGTGGCGGAACACGGTCACGGTGCCAGAAAGATAGGCGTCCGGTTCCGGCATCAGCCAGAATCCCATCTTAGTTACCACGCCGAAATTCGACTGCGAAAACATCCCGTCAATCCACGGGCCGAATCCGGACTTGTACTCTTGCCAGGTTTGCGCGCCCGGCATCGCACCCATCCCCGTACGCATCACTTCGCCGTTCGCCAGCACCACCTCCATTCCGCAGTGCGAATCGAAATGGTTGCGATACTGCGGCATCAGATAGCCACCGCCGCGATCCAGAGAATTGCCAATCGGGCTGCCCCAGCCGGGATCGGGAACATCAACCCACAGCTTGAGCCCCTTCTCCTGAATGTAACGGTAGAGATCGAAGTAGCTGACTCCCGGCTCAACCAGCGCGTAGGCGTTGCGTTCATTGACCTCGAGAATTCTGTTCATGCGTTTCAGGTCGAGCACAACGCTGCCCGAAAGAACCGGAGCCGATCCGCCGTATCCGAGATTTTTGCCGGTCGAAACCGGATAAATTGGGATCTTGTAGCGATTCGCGATCTTGACGACCTTCTGCACATGCTCCACGCCATCCGGCGCCACGGCTGCCGACGCGAAAATCTCGTCCGGTTCGCCCATGAACGGCGAATAGGCGTCGCGATAGAGAGCGACGTCGGCATCGCTTGTGAAAACCCATTCCTTGCCGACAGCTTCTTCAAATTGTTTGATCGCTTCGGCGAAGTCGCTCGCGCTCACGCCCGGCGGGACTCTCATCTCATGCTCCTTGTTGCAGCTCGCTGTTACATGCAGACGTCACGGCTTGTTGTTTCTGGTCAAATACGCCGCGATGGCGTCCAGGTCGGCGTCGCTCACTTCCGTCTTCCGGAACATCGGCATAAACAGGACGCCGTGGCGAACGAACGTCTTGATCGCCGGGACGGTCAAGTCTGTGCGGTCTTCGAGCACAGCCGGCTTTTGCCCCCGCGCCGCGAGCGAATCCGTGCCGGGCTTTCCCAGCCCAGTGCCGTGACACGGGAAGCACCACTTGTCATAGACCTTGTGACCTTTTTCAATCTGCTCTTGGTCCGGCGCCGCGAATGCCGGAACGGTCATCATCAGGCTCAGCACCACAAGGAGTCCCACTCTCGCGTTTTTCATGCTCTTGCCTTTCTCATGCTTTTTGGCCAGATGCCGCATTTGCCAGGCGACAAAATCCCATTCGGATCCACTGCATCCTTCACCGTTTCGTGAAACCGCCGCAGCGCGTGATTGTTGAAGGAATAAGTGTCCATCACCGTTTCCATGAAAGCGGTGTGCGTGCGGTATTCGCCCCAACCATGTTCGGCGGCCACGCGAATCAGGTGCTTGAAGTTCTCCCGGTTCTTCTTGTTCTTCTCCACATCGTGTTCGATGGGAAAACCGAACAGCACCAGGAAGCAGCGTGGATAATTCGACGCGGGCCCGAGGAAAAACAATGGTCCGGTGGGCATGCCCATTTCCTTGTACGCGTCGGTGAACACCTGCTGCGCTTCGAGAACGGCTTCGCCCGTCATCGGGACGATGGGCGAAAACCATACGTGGCCTTCGCTGCGCGCCCCTCCGACCCCGAATACGGAAAGGCTCGGTATGCCGACGGCCACCGAGTTCTGGAATTGCGGCAGGTCCTTGGGGTCCACCGGGAAACGATGCATCGTACCCTCTTTAAACGTGACGCCTTCGATTCCCGCAAACTTTTCCTTCGCATATTCCCATTGCGCGGCGACTACCTTGGCCGGCCCGTAGAACGGCAGCTCGACGCTCCAGTAGCCCATGTTCTTCTCTTGCAGGTAATGCTCCAATTCCTGCGTCGAGGGGCCGCCCGGCTGAGCGCGTAGCGCCGCAAGCTCGGCATCCGCCCTCAGGAAATTCAACGGGCTAGCCACGCTTGTGGTGCCAAGAACGATGCTGGAATTCATCAGGTACGCCAGACCGGCCACCAGCGGTATCAGATCATCGCGCCTCGCAACGGTCACCGTGCCTGTCAAATAGGCCTCAGGTTCGGGGAACAGCCAGAACCCCATTTTCGTGACCACACCCAAACTCGATTGCGAGAACATGCCGTTCACGTAGGGACCGAAGCCGTAGCGGTATTGCTGCCATGTTTTTGATCCCGGCAATGCGCCCATCCCAGTGCGCATCACCTCGCCATTCGGCAGGACGACTTCCATCCCGCAATGCGCGTCAAAATGGTCGCGCATCGGCGTGCGTCCACCGCCGCGATCTACGGCATTGCCGATCGGGCTGCCCCAGCCCGGGTCCGCGGGATCAATCCATACTTTGAGATTGTTGTCCTGAATGTAGCGGTAGAGATCGAAGTAGCTGACGCCCGGCTCTACCAGCGCGTAGTGGTTCTTGTCGTTTACTTCCAGCACGCGGTTCATCCGCTTCAGGTCCAGCACCACGCTCCCGCCCAGGAGCGGCGCCGAGCCGCCGTACCCTAGGTTCTTCCCTGTCGAAATCGTCCACAGTGGAATCTTGTACCGGTTGGCGATCTTGACCACCGCCTGCACCTGCTCGACTCCATCCGGAGCGACTGCTGCCGAGGGGATCGGTTCTTCCTGCTCATGCCAGAACGGAGAATAGGAATCGCGATAGAGGTCCACGTCCTCCTCGGAGGTGAACACCCACTCCTTGCCGAGCGCGTCCTCAAATTGCTTGATCGCGGCGGCAAAATCAGCGCTGCTTACGCCAGGGGGAAGTCGCATCACACACTCCTCGCCGATTTACGAGTGCGAAAATTTTCGCGCGGCGCCAACCGGCGCAATCACCCACGAAACGAGGTGTTCTGGATCGTCCGCCTGCTGCAGTGTCGGTGTGACGACGGTCATTTTCGAAGCCTGCGCCTTGCTCGCGGGGCATCGAGTCAGCAAACTTGCCGTTCGATTGCCCCAGTCCGGACCGCTCGAACTTATATTTACGGCTTCGCGCAACATTCGCTCGGAGCCGGACAGTTCGTGTTCCATGTAGCCGTCCGCCCGGTAGGTATGATCGGCGCGATACACCACGCGCATCCCATGATCCCAGGCCAGCCTCTCGAGGCAGAAAAGCGGTCCGTGTTCCGTCAGGCCCGCAATCCCGACCGGCTCCCTCTTCCAGCGCGCGTCGAGATCGGTGAACCACAAGTCGGTGATGTCGCCCTTGATTCCGTAAACAGACCCGCCCAGTCTCTTCACCTCGTCTGCAAACGCACGGCTCGACGCGAACCTCTCGTCGAAAATCACTTTGTAGAGCGGCGTCGGCGTTGATTCATTCGCCTGACCCAGAATCGCCGGCGCCAATCCGGCTCGCGCCGAGATCGGCAACGCCAGGGCTGCGACACCAATCTGCAGGAATTCTCTTCGGCTCGCCATGGGATGATCTCCTCCTAATCTAGGGGGCTGCAACGAGGGGCAAGTTTGCACGCAGGCAAAGAAGTGTCAAGGAAAATGTGGACGCTGAAAGATCAAGAGGCTCGAAGGCACATCAGGCGGTCATTCCAATCGCACACTTTGGGCCCCTTGATGTAACGGTGTGCCGCAAGAAATGAATTCATTTGTATAAGGTCGGAAAGACGTCACCGAGCAGGACCCCACTTTTATCGTCGCCATCCTCGACACTAAGCAAATGACCGCTCGACAGGCGTGGAACATGATTCAGAAGGTGCCTCCGGCAGCACCACGCCGCGACTACAAATCGCGGCTGCCTCACCTGCTGCGTCCGCTCTACCTGCAGAACGCGATCGCCAGGGAAGCTGCGAAGCCGCATCTCGATCGGCAAGCACCTGGGAAGGATCCGCTCTATAAAACGAAACTGAGTGACCTGCAGGGTGTTTAGAACTATGCCGGCAACCCAAAGATTCCTCCAAGAGTTTGGGGGCACCGGGTGGACGATCCAGAACACATCCTCTGGAAAGCCCGTTTCAACCAGCCCTCGACGAATCAGGAAAAACAGGCGCTCGTGACCCTTCAAGTTTGTGAATGGATTCATTTTTCCCAAGCCCGATACGACTTCGCAGGAAACTGCCCGGGGACTATACGCAGCGACCAAACGATGGTGCGCCGGTCTTGGCCGACTTAGGACCAGTGGTCAGGCTCGCTTGGGGGTGATTTTATAATGCAGTCGCAGAACTGTGAGGCCGAGGAAATGAATAATGTGGTCGGTGCGGAGAACGCCCTCCTGGTCCACATACACATGAAAGATCTCGTGCAAGGTCTTGATATACCGGACGCGCCATTTCCCCGAACTCAACTGAACGATACGGTAAAAGCCGGGCCCGCCGAAGCGTGTGCTTCGCGAGATTAGGCGGAAGGAACCGTCGGCGGCCGCTTCGGGGCGAAGCACAACTGTCGCGCTTCCTTGCGGCACCGGAAAGCTAACTTTCACGCACGGCCCCGCATATTCATCCGGAGTCGTCGTGGAGTAAAGGCCGGCATAGATAATTTTGCCTGTGGCAACCATCGTTCGGAGCCAACCGGTGTAAATTCTTTCCCCCGTTTGGCTGTCGTCGAGCTCGATCACTTCACTTCTCATCCCGGCTGATAGCTCCAGGGGAGAAAGCGGAAAATTCAACTGATCCATGCGGCGGCTGATGAAAGTCACCAGTCCCCACATGAAAATGCTGCTGACCAGTCCCGTCTCACTCCAGGCTTCGAGATGAAAACGTGCGGTGTGCTCGTAGAAATCGCGAATTTCGGGTCGAACAAGTGCCGGATCGAATTGCGGCCCTTTCAGGAGGTCGAAGTTCGGCAACAAACCCGCATCGGCCGATTTGCCGATTCGCAATTCTTCCGTTTCGGCAAGTTGGCCATAAAACTCATTCCCGATTCGCCCCTTCGTCCCGATTGGGCTGCTGAGCCATGGCACGTCGGACTTGTCCAGGGGCCGTCCGGTAAGGCTAACCCAAAGACGGATCCCCTGCTCCAGCAGCGAGCCGGCAGCGTTGTGAAATCCCGAAGTCAAACTTTCGAGAGCCATTCGATGAACTCGTGGTTCGCTTTAAAGGGATGCGTGATGCAGAACTGGATTCATGGTAGCGCGGGCTGACCGCCGAGAAGGCCTTTGAGGGTTCCGTTGTTCCAAGAGAGCATGGGTCCGCCGGACGGCGCGTCGCGAAATCGGACATCAGGCGAGCGCCGAACGATCTTAGCGGTGAAATGACCGCGATGGCACTGGAATCACTCCCAGAAAGATCAGAATCATGCAGATACCGATACACAAAATGATGATTGTCGGAACCCAGAATCGAAAGGGATCTTTGGCGCGATCAAAACCGCCAGGCGGGCAGCCCTTGTAGTAGCCCCTACCAGTGCCCAGACTAAAGCCCGCCCAAGCGATGGTGATAAGTCCCACCAGCAAGAATGGCACGCCTCTGCTCCTGAATTACCGTACGACCTATCGTGTTCTGTTCTAACTGGCTCCCGCATGCCCCTTGTTCGAGTTTCTGCCGGAGATTTCCATTTCGCCGATCGAGTGCCGGCCGGTATCACTCGGTTCGCTGTCGGCTCGCGGGTGGAACAATGCCGTTCATTCGCAGGTATTCGACCATTTGCCCATAGATGTCGTATGCGTGAGTCGAGGCCCAAACGGCTAACGCGAAGCGCGTCTTGAATGGCAGGCGGGTTTGCACGGGCAGCAAGGCATTGTCGGGAGTGATTGACGCGATGGCCTTATGACCCATCGCGAAGGAATCGCGCAGATATTGCATGATCTGAGCTTTGGTGGTGTACGCCGCGGCCGATCCCTGAGCGGGAGGCGGCGTGCCGAGAATCGAGCTGTAGAAATAGTAATTTGCCCCGGCGATGTGCTTCACCTGGTCGCCGAAATTCCTTACGGTCTTGAACTCACCATTGGTCGGCGCGAAAGAGTATTTATCTTCCGGCATCGCGTCAGCAGCTCCAACGACTTGTTGCTCGACCAGCGACAACTCCTTATCGAGTTCGGAACTAAACGTCGCGGGAGACGACGGCGATGCCGCCGCGGGTGGTTGTTGGGCCGAGCAGGTGGCCGCACCCGCGCACCAAAGAACAAAAGCAAAGCCAAATCCGATTACTGCTCTCATCTTTCCCCCCTTATCAGGCGAGCCTGGTTCCTAAAGTTGACCGCGGTTGAATCACCGCTCGCATCCATGGAATAACAGGCGGATCATACCATTTCGGCGGCACCACTCGCAGTTCGGACGCACCTCCGCATGGCCCCTCAAATTGACCGGCCTTCGTTACGCGATGAGTCTCAAATCTCGAATTCGCGCTATAGTGGCGGCCGTGAACCGCGCACAACTTGCCGTGGTTCCCTGGCATCCGACACACAGACCATGATGCTCACTTCGACGCGGATCTTCTCACTCTTGGCGGCCGCATTGTGGGTGTGCGCGGGCGTCTTCGCTCAATCCAACGCATCCTCCGGAAAGAACAGTCCCCCAACGAACCAACCTGCTGCCTCGCTGCCGCAGGACAAGCACGAGGGTCTCACGGTCTCGGTCAATTCATACACGGACGTCGATCGCGCGAAGGAAAAGTTCGGCAAGGCGAATCCCGTGCCGGTCGGGATCCTGCCTGTCGAGGTTTATCTTCATAACGAAACCATGCAGCCGATGCGCATTGACGTGAGCACGATTCAGCTTTCCGTCCAGTTTCCGAGCGGGAAGCACCAGGACGTGGACGCGATGCTCGCCAAGGAAGTGGCTGCGGTCGTGGCCCATCCCAATGGCCCGTCCGGACCTCAGTCGCGCCGCTTCCCGGTCGGGATCGGGTCCGTCGGCGACAAGAAGGCCGACAAAATGCTGGAAACTCTGGGACCGCTCGCACTCGATGCGGATATCGTTCCGCCGATGGCGACGATTCACGGCTTCGTGTTTTTTGACCTGAACGGCAATTTTTCATTGGCGGCAAACGCAAGTCTCTACATTCCCGACGTCACGTTGATCCCATCCAACAAGGCGCTGATGTTCTTTGAAGTACCTTTGGGCAAATAACAATGCCCCGAACGTTGGACCATGTTTCGGACCGGGGGCGGTTTGCCTCCTGCTTTCCGGGCAGGTATCATGGTGATCTGATGCCTCAGCCCCTGCGAAAACTGTGCCTGGCGCTCCTGGTAATAATGCTGTTCGCTGGCTCGCGGCCTGCCCGCGCCACCGATGCCCCTGCGACATTTCCCCTGAGCGACGTGAAGCCGGGCCTGAAGGGTGTCGCCTACACGATCTTCGAGGGTGATCAAGTTGAGAAAGTCGATCTCGAAGTCATCGGTATACTGCACAACGCCGTCGGCCCGAAACTGGATATCATTTTGGTGCGTTTACTTGGCGACAAAGTGCAGCAAACGGGCGTCGTCGCCGGAATGAGCGGCAGCCCGGTGTATTTCGATGGGAAGCTGGCCGGCGCGCTATCCCTTAAGCTCGGGAACTTCACGAAGGAAGCGATCGGCGGCGTCACGCCGATCAACGACATGCTCGAAATCGAGCCAGCTCCCGCGCCATCCATCACCGTACGTGCGGGGCTGTCGCCGCGCTTCGCTCTGCCTGACGAATTTGCCGCGCGCACCGCGGTCGGCTCCGGCCAATTCCTGGTGCCGATCGAAACTCCTCTGGTCACCTCAGGGCTCTATCCCGAGACTCTCGCATGGTTTGGGAAGGACTTCGCTTCCTGGGGCATGACCACGATGGCCGGCGGCAGCGCCGCGCCCTCGCCCGACGATGCCAAGCTCAAACCCGGAGATATGGTGGGAATTGACTTGATCGAAGGCGATCTCTCCATCAGCTCAGGCTGCACGGTTACGACCGTTGTCGCGAATCAAATTCTCGCTTGCGGCCATCCTCTGTTTGGCTTTGGATCTGTTCAAATGCCGCTCTCCCGGGCGCACGTAATCATGACGCTGGCTTCCGCCGCTTCCTCAACCAAGATTATTAGCACCGGCGAAGTGATCGGCACGCTCACGCAAGACCGCCAAACAGCAGTGATGGGCACGCTGGGCGCCGGGCCGCCGATGATTCCGCTCGACGTGACGCTCGACACTCCGGCGGCGCAAAAGAAATATCACTTCGCGGTGATCGAGAACGCGCAATTGACCCCTACGCTGGTGGCGACGGCGGCGTACAACGGAATCGTCGGCAGCCCAGCATACGGAGAGGGCACGACCCTGCAAATGGATGGCACGATTGACCTGAAGGGTCACACATCGGTCAAGCTCGAAGATCTCTTCGCGCCAACCGATCAGACCACGCCAGCGGCATTCTACGTGGCCACCGAAGTGATGGCCGACTTCGCGCGAATCTATTCCAATCCGTATGAGTTGCCGAAGATCGAGCGAATCGACCTGCACGTGAAGGCGCTCGCCGAGCGCCGCTGGGCCACGATTGACAACGCCTGGATCGAACGCAGCGAAGTCCGGCCAGGCGATTCCGTTGCCGTGAAAGTGCTGCTGCGGCCGTATCGCGGAGCGCCTTTCATACAGGAGATACCGGTCACGATTCCCGCGCAAACCACGCGCGGCGCGCTCCAGCTCGTCGTCAGCGGCGCGGACTTTCTGAACCGCAACGTGCAATCGCTGGCGGCCACTTCGCAGGGACAGCTTCCCGGCCTAGAAGAACTGATTCAGCTGACCAATCGCGAGCGCCACAACGACCGCCTGTACGCCACCCTGCTTCAGTCCACTCCCACGATGCTTGTTGAAGACAAGGAAATGCCGAACGTGCCCGTTTCGGCAATCAACGTCATTGACCAGCGCCAGAATCCCGGGAACGCCCGGCTGCTCTTGCAGTCCACAGCGGGCGAATGGTCGGTCGAAATGCATCAGGTCATTGCGGGCCAGCGCATGTTGACGATCACTGTGAAGTGAGTCCCCACCCAAAAGGAGCTTCCCGTTGATGATGCGGCGAACGAATTTCGTGTGCCTGCTGGCAATCGCGATCCTCCTGCCGCTCTGTGCGCTCGCCGAGCACACGCGTTATTGGCGGCAAACGGATTTCTCCGAATTCCAGAAAGGCACTGCCAAGGGAGTGGCTGTACGCAGCGACGGAAAGCTCCGGCCCGCGCTGAAATTCGACTCCTTCGCCGATCCGAATCTCGCGTATGTGTGGGCGCTGCGTTTGAATTCGCACAGCCAGATTTACGCAGCCGGCGGTTCCGATGCCAAGGTCCTTCGATTTGACGACGCCGGAAAACCGACGACCGTTTTCGAATCCGCGGAGCTTGCCGCGCAAGCGATTGCCTTTGACGCTGCGGATAATCTCTACGTCGGAACTTCGCCGGACGGAAAAGTCTATCAGGTCACTCCCGACGGCCATAAAAGCGTGTTCTTCGAGCCCAAGACAAAATACATCTGGGCGTTGGCCGTTGATCCGCAAGGCGCGTTATACGTAGCTACCGGAGACACGGGCGAGGTCTTTGTCGTCACGCCAGATGGCAAGGGCCAGCTCTTCTACCAGAGCCGCGAACGTCACGCGCGATCGCTTGCGTTTGATTCCAAGGGCAATCTTTTGATCGGCACGGAGCCGGACGGACTGGTGGTTCGCGTTGAGATCACGCGCAAGACTCCGAAGGCCGCGCCTGAAGCAGCCTCGTCCTTCGTCGTCTATGAGACGAATAAAGCGGAAGTGACGTCACTGGTGACCGATGCGGACGGCAATATCTACGCCGCTTCCATCGGAGATAAGTCGCGCTCGCAGGGAATCCCGCGCATTCCGCAGGGCCTGGCGCCTCAGACGACCACGACAACCGTCACCGGGGGCGGCGGCGCCATCATCTCGCAAGTGCAGCCGAACCCGGCGCAGTCCGCGGTTCTGTTTCCGTTCCCGAGCATCGCCACAACAGGCGGCGCCGAGGTGGTCAAAATCGCTCCGGACGGCTCTCCGCAGACGCTCTGGACCTCGCGCGAGGACCTCGTGCTTGCCATGGGGCTCTCGCCCACCGGAAAACTCTTACTCGGAACGGGCAACAGTGGAACGCTGATCGAACTCGAAGGCGACGACGTTTATTCGAGCGTCGCGAATACCGCGTCGGAACAAGTGACGAGCCTGGTGGCTGGTCCTGCGGGGAAAGTCTTTGTCGCGACCGCGAACCCCGGAAAAATCTTTTCGCTCGGTCCGGGCTCGGAACCCAACGGAACTTTTGAATCCGATGCCTTCGACGCCAAAATCTTTTCGCGCTGGGGACGGCTGACCTGGTGGGGTGACAATGGCGCGGCGCAGGGCAAAGTGGCGTTCTACGTTCGCTCCGGCAATACCTCGACTCCTGAAGACAACTGGAGCCCGTGGGCGGGCCCCTACAAGAATTCCGCTGGCGAAGCAGTGACGTGTCCGCCCGCTCGATTCGTGCAATGGAAAGCGGTGTTCCTCGACACAGATCAAGGACAAGCTCCGAGTATTTCCTGGGTCAGCCTGGCGTATCAGCCAAAGGACGTCGCGCCGGTTGTTGACGACATCGTGGTCGAAGATTCAGGAATCCGTGCCGCGGGATTTCCCATGCCGCCGCCGGGCGCGGGCAATGCCGCTCCCGCTCCGCTAAGGTATCCGCGCCCTTCCGGAGCGAACCCACCCACGCCAACGCAGAGTGGAGATACGTCCGGGAATTTCAAGAACGAGCCGCCCCCGCAGGGATTCGAGCAGAAGGGCTATCAGAGCGTTCTCTGGAGTGCGCACGACGACAATGATGATGATCTCGTGTTCACGATCTATTTCCGCGGCGAGTCGGAACAGAACTGGCGCGTCCTCAAGGACAAACTGACGCAACGTTACTATTCGTGGGACACATCGTCCATGCCGGACGGCGCCTATTATTTGAAGATCGTCGCGTCCGATTCTCCGTCGAATCCGGCCGATCAATCGCTCTGGAGCGCGCGCGAAAGCGATCGCTTCATGGTGGGCAACACGCCGCCGCGGATTGAGAACCTGCGCGCTGGCTCGGGCCTGCTCAATACCAAGGCTTCCTTCGACGCCGTTGCCGCCTCGAACGCCATCGCGCGCGCGGAATACAGCATTGATGCAGGCGACTGGCAGCTGATTTTCCCCACCGGAGTGCTTTCAGACTCTCCGAAAGAAAGCTACTTCATGGAGCTTCCCGGACTTCCTCCCGGCGAACATACGCTCGCGGTGCAGGTCGCCGACGATTTCAATAACACGACCACGGCGAAAACCACGTTCACGGTGCAGCCGCGCGCAGTCGGCAGCAAGTAATCCTTCGAAGCCATCCAAAGTTAAATCGCTCAATTGCGCGCCACCACGACCGTGGCGAACCGTTCACGGTTGCGCCAAACCCTCGAGCCCCTCGCCGGTCGGTCTCCTCATCTCGCGCACTGCGGTGCACCAGTTCGGGAGATCGTCTTGTCGGTTCCCGGGGCAGCGTGAAGTACATTTCCAGCGCATCGCCGACATCTCGTTTTTCGTGCGAGGTAAAATAGATCCCGCGCTCCGATATAGGCCGGGCTTCATCTTCCAGCCTAGCAGCGCGGGCCAGAACCTTCGATGCCCGCAACCCATCACGGGCGGCAAGATCCTCGCATTGCTTCCCGGGCGAGGTACGACGTTCTCTGTCTGACAAGATGTCGTTCTTTGGACTGTGGGTGTCTGGTTTGTGGAATGCTAGGGGAAGGGGTGTATCGAGAGTCTAACTGGCTGCGCACCCGGTCAACATTCTCCATGTTCGCCGGGCGCGAAGATGCCAGCGGCCTGGTGTCGTCTACTGGTCGTCGGGACGCCAATCGGATGGCGGGAAATTGATCTTCCAGAAACCGGGAGCGGGAGAATCGAATTCAATCGGGATGTGAAATCCCTCCGCGGTCTCCCGAGACGGGCGCGCAACCCTGCAGTCCACGCGCTGCTTGGTGCCACCATGTTCCAACACCAGGTGCGTTTCGGCCGGCAGATTCTGTTTCATCACGACCACTGCGCCCTGAGGAGTCACGCTCAGCGTCGCTGCGTCGAGCGTCGTCGCCTTCCCCTGCAGTGCCACGTGAATGTTGGCGCGAATGCGCAGCAACACGCGCTGGCCGCGCTTGCGCTCCTGGCTTACGATCGGCGTTTTTGCGGGTGAATGCGGGGCTGCAGCTTTTGCCGGCTGTGCGATGGGGGTGGCGGAAATGGCGCTTTGCTTTACCTGCGCCGTGGATGGTTTTCTTGCCGTAACGTTCAACGACGTTATTTTCAAAGTTCCACCCCCCAGAAGTTGAGATCGGCTGTCAACAGCTCTACTCCCAAGTCCCAGCCGTCGGATCGTTGGGTTCCCTTCCAGACCACCACGCCGTTCGCCGTCTCCCGCGTGGCTAAATTCGTAACCCGCACTCGTTCCCGAACGCCGATTTCTCGCGGACTCACCAATAAGCAGCCGTAACTGTTTACCACGCGCGTGAACCCGGCTTCGAAACGCAACGGTCCTCCGCTGCCCTCCCATTCGATGGTGACCGGAACCCGTGAATTCATGCGAGGTCCGCGACGCTTGCTTCTCATGCGAATATCTCTGGGCAGGTCTTGCGTGAAAAGCATTCTGGTTAAATCTCCTGAGGGATTCAGCGAAAAACCAGAAATCGAAACTCCCGCCTTCGGGAAGTCGCTTTCCTCCATACAAAGGCATGCTAGGCACCGTGAGGCGGCCGGTCAATGGTACGTATAGACAGGGCTTTTCGCTGGCCGGACGTACAAGCGAAAGTAGCAGGCCTGAAATTGGCCACAGGAACGTCTTCTGGCTTGAGGATCAGTCCGCGGAGGCGGGGCCGTCGGCGAGGTGCGGTTTCCTGATTCCGGCGATTCTTCCGAAACGGCGTTCGAGCCAGCTCTGGAAAGTATCCATGTACGTGTAGAACACGGGAGTCAGGTAGAGGGTCACCATCTGCGAGAAAATCAGGCCGCCGCAAACCGCGACGCCCAACGCCCGCCGAGAATTCGCGCCGGCGCCAGTGCCCAAAGCGATTGGCAGGGTTCCCATCAGAGCCGCCATCGTCGTCATCATGATCGGCCGGAATCGCACCAGGCAGCCCTGATAGACAGCCTCGGCAGCGGTCGTGTGCCCCTCGCGTTCCCGCGCAATCGCGAAGTCCACCATCATGATGGCGTTCTTCTTCACGATGCCAATCAGCATGATCACACCCACGAAACCATACAGGTCGAGTCCAAAACCAAAAACCTCCAGCGACAGCAGTGCGCCAAATGCAGCCGACGGCAGGCCGGAAAGAATTGTGAGCGGATGAATGAAACTCTCATAGAGAATTCCCAGCACCAGATAAATCACCAGGATCGCAATCAAAAGCAGAATTCCAAGGCCGCTTAGCGAAGACTCGAAGGCCTGTGCGTTGCCCTGGAACTGCATGGTGATAGAGGCCGGCAGCGATCGTGCCAGATCGTTCACTTCCGTCACTGCTTCGCCGATCTGTTTGCCTGGTTTCAGGTTAAACGAAACCGTCACGGCCGGAAGCTGGCCCAGGTGATTCACGCTCAGAGGGCCGAGGCTCGTCGTGAGGCTCGCAACGGCATTCAGTGGAACCAAATTGCCGGTGCTCGAGCGGACATAGAGCAAAGAAAGAGCCGACGGATCCTTCTGATACTGATCCTCCAGCTCCATCACCACCCAGAATTCATCGTTCGGCGCGTAAATCGTGGAGACTTGCCGCTGCCCGTAGGCCGTGTACAGCGCGTCTTCCACTTGCGCCGCGGTCACGCCGAGCGCGGACGCCTTGTCCCGATCGATGTTGACGTTGACTTGCGGGTTCTTGATCTGCAGGTCGCTGGTCACGTCCTGCAACGACGGCAGTCTCTCCATCTTCTGCTCGAAGTCCGTCGCCACGCGGTAGAGGTCCTCTGTATCGGGACTTTGCAGCGTCACCTGATACGGGCTGTTCGTAACCTGTCCGCCGATCTGAATCGGTGGCGGATTTCTGAGGTACACGAAGATGCCGGGAATGGTCTGTAGTTTTACCCGAAGTTCCTGGATCACTTCGTTGATGTCCGGGTGATGCACGAAAAGAGGCGAGATGGCGCGCAGCGTGCTTCCCACCACAGGCGTCTGGCTGTATTCACGCTCGAGCCGCGACATTGTCGGGCTCGGAACTTTCGGGCGCTGATCGGGCGGCAAGAGATGCATGAAAATAAAACCCGAATTGCTGCTTCCACCGACGGTCCCGAGACTCGAAAAAAAACCTTTCCGGTTCGGATCGGCCATCAGGATTTTATCCAGCTGCAGCTGATCCTGCTTCATTTGATCGAAGGAGATTCCCTGCGCTCCCAGCGTGTATCCGTTCATGTTGCTGGCATCCACCTCAGGAAGAAATCCCTTGGGGATGGTTATAAACTGCCACGCAGTGATTGCCAGAATAACCAGGGATGCCACCATTACGAATACGCGATGGCGCAGGGCCCACTGCAGCGACACGTCGTACCGCCTTAGCAAGCGCTCGAAGAATCGCTCCAATGACATATAGACCCGGCTGTGCTTTTGGTTGTGCTGCGGCTGAATGAATCGGCTGCACAACATCGGCGTGAGCGTCAGCGAGACAAATCCGGAAACCAGCACGGCCATCATGATTACTACGGAGAATTCGTGCAGGAGTCGCCCGATGATCCCGCCCATGAAAAGCACCGGAATGAACACGGCCGCGAGCGAGAGAGTCATCGAAACAATTGTGAATCCAATTTCTTTCGAGCCCTTGAGCGCCGCCTCCATCGCATTTTCGCCCATCTCCATGTGACGCACGATGTTTTCCAGCATCACGATCGCGTCGTCCACCACGAATCCCACCGAGAGGGTCAGCGCCATCAGCGACAGATTGTCCAGCGTGTAATCGAGCAGGTACATCACCGCAAACGTGCCCACGATTGACATCGGCAGCGCGATGCTCGGGATCACCGTGGCCGAAAGGTTGCGCAAGAACAGGAAAATAACGAGGATAACCAGACAGATCGCCAGGAACAGCGTGGATTTTACGTCGTTCACCGATTCTTGAATCAGCGCGGACCGGTCGTAGATTTCCGTCATCTCGACCGAGGGCGGCAGAATGGCCTGAAACTGAGGCAAAATCTTCCGGACGCCTTTCACCACTTCGACTGTGTTCGTTCCCGGCTGGCGCTGTACGGCCAGAATCACCGCGTGCTCGTCGTTGTAAAAATTCGAAATCTTGTCCGTCTGCACGCTGTCAATCACGTTTCCCAGCTCATCCAGCCGTACCGGCGAACCGTTCCGGTAGGCGACGATCAGCGGCCGGTAGAGCGCGGCCCGCGTGAGCTGACCATTTGCCTGTACGGCGAACGCCTGGTGCGTGCCGTAGAGTGTGCCCGTCGGCAGGTTTACGTTCGCGTTCTGTACCGCCGTATTTACTTCGTCAATTCCGATCTGCCGCGCCGCCAGCGCCTGTGGGTCCAGCTGAATCCGGACCGCATATTTTTGCGAGCCGAACACCTGCACCTGCGCCACGCCTTTCACCATCGAAATTCGCTGCCCGAGTAGCGTCTCCGCGTACTGATCCACGGTGTAGAGCGGCAGCGTGCTCGAGCTCAGCGCCATGAAATAGACGGGCTGGTCCGCTGGATTCACTTTCTGAAACGTAGGAGGGCTCGGCATGTTCGGCGGAAGCTGGCCCGCCACGCGCGAAATGGCCGCCTGCACGTCCTGCGCGGCGCCGTCAATGTTGCGGCTCAGGTCGAATTGCAACGTGATGCTCGTGCTCCCAAGCGTGCTCGTGGAGGTCATCGAATCGATGCCGGCGATCGTGGAGAATTGCTTTTCCATCGGCGTGGCCACAGCGGCGGCCATCGTGTCCGGGTTGGCGCCGGGCAGATTCGCCGATACTTGAATCGTGGGGAAGTCCACGTTGGGCAGGTCGCTCACGGCCAGCGAGCGATAGCCGAGAATTCCGAACAGCAGAATTGCCGCCATGACCAGCGTGGTCATGATGGGTCGGCGAATGAATGGTTCAGCGATCGTCATTGAAAGAGCCTCAGCCGCCCGCGGGCGCGCTGACAACCTCCACCTTCATGCCGGGAATTAGCCGCAGCTGGCCGTCGGTGACGACCGTATCACCCGGTAGAATTCCGCTGGAGATCACGGCGTCTCCACCAACCGTGCGCGCGACTTTTACAGGCCGTTGATCCACGGTTAAGTCCGAATTTACGACGTAAATGTAGTCACCGCGGGTTCCGGTCTGCACGGCTTGTGAAGGAACCACCGTCGCGTCTTCGTCCTGCGCCAGCCGCAGAAGCACGGTGGAAAACTGGCCGGGCCACAACCGATGATCCGTGTTGTCGAAACGCGCCTTGAGTTTGATCGTCCCGGTCGTGTTGTCTACCGTGTTATCCACAAACGTTAGCATGCCCGTTTCCGATATGGTGTCTCCATAGGGAGTCGCTTCCACGCGCAAGCTGCCCTTCCCCATGAATTTTTCGATGGCTGCGAAATACTGCTCGGGCACAGAGAAATCCACGAAAATCGGCGTGATCTGATTGATCACGATCAGCACGGGCACGTCATTCTGCTTCACGATGTTTCCCGGATAGACCTGAATCGCCCCCAGCCGCCCGTCGGTGGGCGCGTAAATCTTGCAATAGTCCAATTGAAGTTGTGCGGACTGCACCGCGGCTTCATCCGCGCGCACCGCGGCTTGCTGCGCGTCCGCGTTCGCCTGCATCTGGTCGAGTTGTTCCTTCGCCGCTACGCCCGCCTTGTAAAGCGCCTCGTACCGGTCCGCCTCAGTCCGATTCAGCTCCGCTTGCGCCTTGTCGCGCGCGAGCATGGCCTGCGATTGCGCGAGCGCCGCCTCAAATGGCCGCGCGTCCAGCGTGAAAAGCAGATCGCCCTTCTTGACGAACTGCCCTTCCTTTACATGGATTTCATTGAGGACGGCGTTAACCTGCGCCTTGATCGAAACGTTGGTGAACGCCTCGGCCGAGCCGATTGCCGTCAGATCAATCGGAACGGTTTTCTTTACGGCCTTGGCGACAACCACTCGGGCCGCAAACATGGGCGCCGTTTGCACCGTTTTCGTGGTGCAGCCTGCCAGGAAACCGAGCATCGCGAGCGTGAAGAACAGCGTGGATCGGTGGGTTGGAGTCCTATTCATCGATGGTCGTGTCCCTGTCTTCCGTAAGGTGCCCATCCAAAACATCAGCCAATCGGACGCACCGGCACCGGGTCATGAGCACTGCGCGGGAATAGCGTCTACAATGGACGCCTTGTCCCAACCGTCAGAAGCCGTATTGGCAGCTTCCCCGAGGCGCTGCGTACTGCGAAGCCCTTGAACATATTAGACGCGCGACACTCGCGCGAAGTTTCGCGCAAGTCCCTTCTGTTTCAACCTTCAGCAGCCCTATCCAGGAACCATAGAACGTCGCCCCCTGGCTCGATCATGCCTGCCGGATATTGGCTGGGCTGCGACTCAGGCTCCGTTCGAAGCGCCTGGATAATCTTGCGTTTATCGGCGCCGCAGACCAAAAAGAACGTGCTTCGGGCCTGGTTCAGCACCACCGGTGTCAGGGTCAGTCGCTCGGGTGGTTTGGCTGGCGCCTCGACTGCCGCCACCCATCGCTCCTGCTCCCGGAGCACGGGCGAACCGGGGAACAGAGATGCCGTATGTCCCTCGACCCCCAAACCCAGAAGCTGCACGTCAAACGCCGGTGGCGCCGAGCCAAAGAACCTCCGCATTTCGGCCTCGTAGTCCTCGGCAGCCTCGTCAGGCGTTCCGAAATCCTCCGGTCCCGGCATCGGGTGCACGTTCCCGGCGGGAATCGGCACGTGCGCGATCAGGGTCTCGCCGGCCATGCGGTAGTTGCTAAGCGGATCGGTATACGGCACAAAGCGCTCGTCGCCCCAAAACAAATGCACCTGGTTCCAAGGCGTATGCGCGCCCTGGCTCTCCCCATGCGCCCAGAGCGCGTACAGTTTCGCGGGAGTATGTCCGCCGGCGAGCGCGATGGCGAACCGGCCTCTCTCGTCAATCGCATCCCGCATTACTCGCAGCAGCTCCTCGAGCGCGGCTCGACTCACCGCTTCGAGATCGGGAAGTACTCGCGTGTCCATCTTCATCGTTCGGCCCGGGTAGTCATCTGGTAGAGATAACGAATCACTTCGTGGTTCGTTACGGGATCACTTGGCTGTGTGCACGGCGTGGCCGCCGAATTCATTCCTCATCATTGCCAAGAGTTTATTGGCAAAAGGCTCGGGATCCTGCGAACGAAACCGCACGTCGAGCGCCCCGCTCAGCGTTGGAAGAGGAACGCCCAGATCGATGCCTTCCTTTGCGGTCCAGCGACCCTCGCCCGAATCCGTCACGTACGCTCCAATCCCTTCGAGCGTCGGATTCTTGCTCAGCGCATCCACGGTCAGATCGAGCAGCCAGGAACGCACCACGCTCCCATACTGCCAAATCTTCGTAATCTGCAGCAGGTCCAGCCCGAATTCCTTTTTATGCCGGAACAGATCGAGCCCCTCGGCGTACGCCTGCATGATCCCGTACTCGATTCCGTTGTGAACCATCTTCACAAAATGTCCCGCGCCTGCTGGTCCCACGCGTCCCCAGCCTTTATCCGGCCCAGGGGCCAGCGTTTGAAAAATCGGCGAAAGCCGCTTTACCACTTCCGCGTCGCCGCCAATCATCAGGCTGTATCCTTCGGTCAGCCCCCACACGCCTCCGCTGGTACCCGAATCCACGAAATTCATTTTCTTCTGCATGAGTGCGTCGGAGCGCCGCATCGAGTCTTTGTAGTAAGAATTCCCGCCGTCAATGATTGTGTCGCCCGGCGCCATATGCGGTGTCAGCTGATCGATCGTCTGGTCTACCGGCGCACCCGACGGAACCATCAACCAGATTACTCGAGGAGTCTTGACCTGCGCGATTAGCTTCTCGAGCGTATCCGCGCCCGCCGCGCCCTTTTCTACCACGCGGCTTACCGCTGCCGGGTCCCGGTCGAGCCCCACGACGCGATGTCCGCCGCGCAACAGCCGCTCCGTCATGAACGCGCCCATCTTCCCCAGCCCAATCAGTCCTAGTTCCATCGCGAAAGCCTCCTGGAAAGCTCCATCGTGTTTTTCATCGCTCCTACGCTATCACTCCCAATCCCGCCAATTCCCCGCGCAACTGCGCCACGTCTTTGAATTGAATCGCGTGCATTCCCATTTCTCGCGCGCATTCCAGATTCAATCCACGGTCATCAATCAAAACGCACTCAGCGGGATCGCGCTGCGTGATCTTCAGCGCCAGGCTGTAAATCCCGCGGTCCGGCTTCCGCACCCCCAGATAGCACGAGCTGAAAAACGCGCCAAAACAATCTCGCAATTGGAAAGTCCGTATGCGGTACTCGTTGATCTCAAGCGACTCGTTGTTCAGCGATGCATGCGCTTGCCGCCGCGTCTTCGCCAGTTGCCTCAAGAATTCGAGCGCCTCGGGAAACGCCTGCGACTGCTCGAACATAAACTGCTTGAATTGCTCCTGCGTGAATGGCCGCTCCTGGTAGAAAACCGTCCGCTTCACATATTCATCGAGCGTTGCCTCGCCGCATTCGAAGGCGTTCAACAACAGCTCGTGGCGATCCTCGAAGTCCGCCCAGTCGAGATGAAATTTCTCCACGGCCTTCTGCCGCGACCCGCGGTCCCATCCATTCGTCAGGATGACGCCGCCGTTGTCCCAGAACAGTGTCGTGACCTCCGCCATGACTCCTCATGATGCGGTGAAGAAAATCCTGCCGCCTCCATTATCCTCGATACCGCTTCCGCCGCAGAAGCATAATTCTGTGTCCCTCAATCGCGATCGTGGCACTTTCCCTACGGCGTCGAGATCGAACCGCGGGCAAACCGCTCTGTTCCCCCTCCATGGACGTGACAGGTGTATATTTCTGGCCGCGATCGCCCCCCGGAGGTGCCCGCATGAATTGTGATACGAGAAACAAGAAAGACTTGTCGCGCCGCGATTTTGTCAGAAGCGCGGCCGTCGGTGTCGGCGCTAGCGCGTTCGCCGGTCTTGGCGCTCACGAAGCCGAAGCGCAGACGCGGCCGCCGAACTGGGACATGCAGGCGGACGTCGTAGTCGTGGGGGCCGGCGCCTCGGGTCTCCCCGCCGCCATCGAAGCCACTGAGCACGGCGCGTCCGTGATTCTGATTGACGCCAACTTCGATGTCGGCGGCCATGCCATCATTAGCGGCGGCAATGTCGCCCTTGGCGGTGGCACCAGCCGGCAGAAGAAATACGGCATTGGAGATTCGCCGGACACTGTTTTTCGCGACCTCACCGATTGGTCCGTCGTCGAACCCAACGGCTTTCCCGACTACCGCTACAACGACAAGGAAATCGTTCGTGCTTTCGCCGACGATAGCGCGCCAACCTTCGAATGGCTCGTCGCCCACGGCGTCATCTTCGTCGAAAAAGCCCCCGACTCGGCAGGTGGCAGCGCGATTGGGAATTCCGCTCCGCGCGAGAATCACGCCGCGCCGATGGCGTGGCCGCAGATGCATACCGGCAAACCGGTGGACCCCTCGGTCGCGGCTACTGGCTCGTCCGGCATCGGACTGATCCGGCCGCTCGAAGCCGCAGCCCGTACAGCGGGTGTGCAGATTCTGTTGAAGCACCGCATGTCGAGCCTCATTCGACAGGAACCTTCGTCGGGAAGAGTTTTGGGAATCAGAGCCACACATGAAGGCAAAACGCTCGACATCCGCGCGCGCAGAGGCATCGTCCTCGCAACCGGCGGCTCCAGCGGCAACGTCAACTTCCGCAGGATATTCGATCCGCGCCTGACCGAGGAATACAACGGTGTCGCTGGCGAGCCTTATTCCTTCCAGGACGCAAGTGGCGAACTGGCTGCCATTGCCGTCGGGGCGTCACTCTGGGGCGCTTACAATCAGGTGGGAGAATTCGGCCTGCGCCTTGCCAAGGCTGGTCGAATCGGCTGCCAATATGGGTATGCCAATCTGGAGTGGCAGCCCGAGAGTCCCGTATTCCATCTCGCCCGTGCGCGAGGGTTGCGCGTGCAGGATTATCAGAATGTGATCCTCGTGAACCAGGCGGCTTTGCGCTTCTATGACGAGACGCAAGGCCAGTACACGGCTAACAACTACAATTCGCTTCAGCCCTACACGCAGGGAAATTACCTGAACGCCGCCAACATCAAGTACCAACCGGCGAATTTTCTCGACGCCGCTCTCGCCGGCACCGGAGATGCGGTCAACGGAGGCGGTCCCATCTGGGCCATCTTCGACGCCGACGCCGTGAAGCGCGAGAACTGGACGGTTGAGCCACCATCGGTGGATCGGGCCGAAGGATATTTCTTCTCGGCAAATTCACTCACCACGCTGGCTGCCGCCATCGTGAATCAGCATCAGCGCAGGCCGATCCTCGGCACCACACTTGAAAATACCGTCGCTCGCTACAACTCGTTTGTGGACGACGGAAAGGATGTGGATTTCGGCAAGCCCGCTCCGAAATTCAAAATCCAGACGCCGCCGTTCTATGCCGCGTGGGCCACGCCCGTGGTCCACGACACGCGAGCGGGGCTCCGCATCAACGCGAAGTGCCAGGTCGTGGATGTATCCGGCGAGGTCATTCCGGGCCTCTACTGCGGGGGCGAGAGCGCCGGCGGTTTCGGCCTGCACGGCTTGGCGCGCTGCACCGTGCAAGGCCGCATCGCAGGAAAAAACGCCGCGCTCGAATCCGCGAAAACCTGACGCGGCACACAACGGGCGCTTGGTTCTGCTCCAACAGCACAATTATCCGGCTCTTGACTGTATAATTCCGCCACTTCTGGCTCTCGCCAATGGCTCCCAAATTGGCTCATATGAAATCCTCGCGCCCATCGGTGCGGGCGGAATGGGTGAAGTCTATCGCGCGCGTGATTCGAAGCTTGGCCGCGACGTGGCGCTGAAAGTCCTGCCGGATGCCTTCGCGCGAGATGCTGAGCGCATGGCGCGATTTCAGCGCGAAGCCAAAGTCCTTGCGTCGCTCAATCATCCCAACATTGCTGCCATCTACGGCTTCGAAGACTCGGGCGCCACGCACGCGCTCGTCATGGAATTGGTTGAGGGGCCGACGCTTGCCGATCGCATCCATGCCGGTCCAATTCCGATGGATGAAGCGCTGCGCGTTGCGAAGCAAATTACCGAAGCGCTCGAATACGCCCACGAGCGCGGAATCGTGCATCGCGAACTGAAGCCAGGGAACGTGAAAGTCACGAACGACGACGCAGTCAAGGTTCTCGACTTCGGTCTCGCCAAAGCCATCGAAGGCGACGCGGCATCCGCCGACATTGCCACTTCGCCGACGATCAGCCGGATGGCGACGATGGCCGGCGTTCTCCTCGGTACCGCGGCGTACATGTCGCCGGAACAAGCCAAGGCAAAATCAGTGGATCGCCGCGCGGACATTTGGGCATTCGGATGCGTGCTGTACGAGATGCTGACGGGGAAGATGACGTTCCATGGCGATGCGGTGACGGACACACTCGCGGCGGTGATCAAGGACGAGCCGGATTGGTCGCAGCTTGCAGAGGCAACTCCGGTACGCATTCGAGTCCTGTTGAAGCGCTGCCTGCAAAAAGATCCCAAGCAGCGCCTTCGCGACATCGGCGACGCCCGCATCTCGCTCGATGAAGTTCTCTCTGGCGCACCTTTGGAGGCGGCGCCCGGAACTCCAATGGCAGCCCAGGCAAGTCGGCGGCAAATCGTCGTGTGGTGCGTCGCGTCGATGATCGTAGCCAGCCTGACTGGCCTCGCGGCTTGGAGGCTGAAACCAGTGCCATCCGCCCCGCCGCGTCCGGTTATGCGCATGGTAATCGACCTGCCGACCGGGGACCAGCTTACCGCTCTCGATTATCCCGCGGCCGTCATTTCGCCTGACGGAACCCAACTCGCCTATGTGGCCGCGCATTCCGGCTCGCGACAAATTTATCTGCGCGCGCTAGACAGTCTGGAGGCACGGCCCGTTCCCGGAACGGAAGGGGCCGTCAGCCCCTTTTTCTCACCCGACGGCCAGTGGCTCGGATTTTTTTCGGGCAGCAACATGAAGAAAATTTCCCTCAGCGGCGGAGTGCCATTGAAATTAAGTATTGCCAACGCCTCAAATTCCTTCGGCGCAAGTTGGGGCGGTCAAGGGATGATTGTGTTCGCGCGGAATGTGGGCGCCCTCTCGCAGGTGTCCGACGCGGGGGGCGAGTCACGTCCGGTGACTCAGCTCGCCATCGAAAAAGGGGAAACGATGCACAGCTGGCCCGATGTCCTTCCCGGCGGCGAGGCCGTGCTGTTTACCGTCGGTCCCAGCCGGCCGCATATCGCTGTCCGATCGCTTCGATCCGGAGAACAGCGTGACCTGGCTCTCGATGGTACGTTGCCCCGTTATGCCGCTTCCGGGCACCTGCTCTACGTGCAGGGCGGTAACCTTATGGCTGCCGGCTTCGATCCCAGGCGGCTTCAGCTGACAGGTGCAGCCGTGCCGGTGGTGCAGGGAGTGCTGCAATTGGCGAGCGGAGCCGCCCAATATAGCGTTTCAGCCACTGGCTCTCTCGTTCATGTTCCTGGGACAGAGCAGGGCGCGGCGAGGCGCCTGGTGTGGGTCAGCCGCAACGGGACGGAGCAGCCGTTGCCGGCCCCACCTCGCAACTATGTCTACCCGCGACTTTCCCCGGACGGTCGGCGGGTTGCCCTCGGGATCCGCGAGCAGGGCTCTCAGGTTTGGCTCTATGACTATCGCCGCGACGCGCTGACGAGACTTACCTTTGGCGGGAACGGAAACGACAATCCGACCTGGACACCGGATGGTAAGCGCCTGGCCTACGTGGGGAGCCAAGAATCTCCTCCGAACATCGTCTGGCAATTGGCCGACGGCAGCGGAGGAGTTGATCGCCTGACCACCGAACCGTACGCCAGCGTTCCCAGCGCCTTTTCCTCCGATGGTCAACTGCTAACCTTTGTCGAAATCGATCCCACGAGCGGATATGACGTTTGGGTCTTGCGATTGAGTGACGGTAAGGCGCAGCCGTTCCTCCGAACGCCCGGTTATGAATCGGCACCGCGTTTCTTGACGGACGGCCACTGGTTGGCCTATGTGTCGGACGAATCCGGCCGGTTCGAGATTTACGTCCAGCCCTATCCGGGGCCCGGCGGGAAATACCAGATCTCGACGGACGGCGGTACGGAGCCGGTCTGGAATCCCAAGGGTAAGGAACTCTTCTACCGCAGTGGGAATAAAATGATGGCGGTGGACATTACGACGCAACCCGGTTTCTCGGTCGGCAAACCTAAAATGTTATTTCAAGGTCCCTACGTGCCGACCCTTGGCACGCTTCCTTTTTACGACGTATCTCCGGATGGCGAGCGCTTCCTGATGCTCAAGCCCACTGAACAAACGGCGTCGCTAACGCAAATCGTCGTCGTGCAAAACTGGTTCGAAGAACTGAAGCGGCTCGCGCCGTCCGGAAAATAACACCGCGCGCATCATGCATGCTTTCCTGGCACAATCCACCTAGTATCAAAGTCGATGGCAAAGGACCGCTCGAAGACACCCCTGACGATCTTTACGATTGGCCATTCTACCCGGCCGATTACTGAATTCATCGAACTCCTGCAATTGCACGCCGTCGCGCAGTTGATCGACATTCGCACCATCCCCAAGTCGCGCCACAACCCGCAATTCAATTCCGAAGAACTCGCCCGCTCGCTTCGCGCCGCGCGCATTCGCTATGTTCACATGAAAGAACTCGGAGGTTTGCGTCACGCGCGCAAGGACTCCATCAATCTCGGCTGGCGCAACGCGAGCTTTCGCGGCTATGCGGACTACATGCAAACGAACGAATTCGGGGCGGCGCTGAATCGCGCGATCGAACTTGGCGCGACGCGCCCCACCGCGCTGATGTGCGCCGAGGCCGTGCCCTGGCGCTGCCACCGTTCGCTCGTCGCTGACGCGCTACTTGTCCGCGGCGTCCGCGTACTCGAGATCATCGGCGCCGCGAAGCCAAAGGAACACGCGCTCACGCCCTTCGCCCGCGCCGCCGGCACGCGCATCACCTATCCCGGCGATCAGCCTTCCTTGTTGGATCCAGCCTGAGGTCTTGTCGAAGAGGTTCTATCCGACGGGCGTGCAATTTGCTAATGCGGCGGCGGAACGTCGGCGGCTCCCCTGCTCGGCGGCTTTTTCATGACGAATGCCAGGGGAATTAAGCACGCCACAATGACTGCCAGTGTCGCCACTACATCCTTGAACGCAAGGGCGGCCGCCTGCTGCTGCACCATCATTTCAAGTCGCACGTATGCCTGTTGAGTCGCTTGCGCGGCGCTCATTCCCTGGCTGCGAAGCGTAGCCGTCATGCCGCCCAGCATCCCGCGAAAGATCGGATTGCCATTCTGCATGTGCCCCGTCAAATAGTTCTGGCGAGCTTGCGTGCTTCGGGTTACGAACGTGCTGACCAGAGCGATCCCGACGCTGCCCCCGATGTTTCGAACGAAATTCATCATGCTTGAAACCTGGTTATTCTTTTCGCGCGGTATTCCTTCATAGCAAAGCACATTGGAGGGAATAAAAATAAACGCCAAACCAGCCACCTGGTACGTGCGGAGCATCGCCGCCGTTCCGAAATCAATTGCCAGACTCAAATGCGTGGCCATGTGATACAGGCCGAGCGAAGTGGCGCCGTACCCAAAAGCCAATAAATAGCGTGCGTCCATCTTTCCGCTAAGAAATCCGGACATGGGCATGGTTAACATCATCAGGAATCCGCCGAGAGCCATGCATTCGCCCGCCTGTGTGGCTGAGTACCCGAGCAGGTTTTGCAAAAACTCCGGAAGCAGCACGGTCGTGCCATAGAGAACCGAGCCGAGGATGACCATCGAAAGCATGGCCGTGGCGAAATTTCGCCTTTTCAGAAGTTTCAGCTCCACGATCGGGTGCGGATGCCGCCATTCCCATATCACCCAGAAAGTTAAAATCGCTACCGAGGCAATGCAACCCGCCACGATCCAGTGGGAACCGAACCAATCGAGCTCTTGCCCCTTATCCATGACCATTTGCAGGCAGCCGATCCCCAGGGCTACAAGCCCGAGACCCGTATAGTCAACCCCTCCCTTTTTCGCTTTTATTTGTTCCTCCCGCAGGTACGGTGGATCTTCGACGAATCTGTAAGTCAACAAGAGCGAAATAATGCTGATCGGAACATTGATATAGAAAATCCAGCGCCAGCTGAAGTTATCGGTGATCCATCCGCCCAGCGTCGGACCGATCGCCGGCGCCAGAACTACCGCCATCGCGTAAATGGAAAACGCCATGCCCCGCTGTTGCGGTGTAAACGTGTCCGCCAGAATGGATTGTTCGCTTGGTTGCAGGCCTCCCCCTCCGACCCCCTGAAGAACGCGAAAGAACACCAGCATTCCAAGCGTCGGCGCCAAGCCACATAAAAAGCTGCTTCCCGCAAACAGCATCACACAGAACATGTAATAGCGTTTTCGTCCGAAACGTGTCGCGAGCCACGCGCTGATCGGCAACACGATGCCGTTTGAAACCAAATAGCTCGTCAGCACCCACGTGGATTCGTTCGTGCTAGCCCCAAAACTTCCCGCGATGTGGGGCAAGGCAATGTTGGCGATGGAAGTATCGAGCACCTCCATAAAAGTCGCGAGGGTAACAATGAACGCGATCAGCCAGGGGTTATACCGCGGGCGCCAGGAAGCGTGGTCGATAACGGCTGTTGCGGATGCCATAAATGGATGTTGTAATCGGTCGGAGTCTTAACTAATATACATGCATGTATGTATGCTGTAAAGGCCGCGAGGCACTGCGCGTATGAATCAGGCACTCCCTCACCGTTCGAGCGCGCCCCTTGCTCGTAGGACAAAAGCGATTGCTTCCCGGCAGCAGGCTCGCACCGACAGAACGCGGCGCAAGCTTCTGGTCGCCGCGGAACGCATTTTCGCGCGCGACGGATTTGAAGCCGCGCGCCTGGAAGACATCGCTTCCCTTGCCGGCTACACTCGCGGCGCCTTCTACGCGAATTTCCAGAGCAAGGAAGATATTTTTTTCGCGCTGCTCGAGCGCTGGGTCGGGCAGCGCATTTCCGAAGTGGCCGCGCTGCTCGCCCGGCAGGAAAGCCCGGCAAAGCTGTTGCATGCGCTGCGCGAGCACTACGCCCAGATCACCCAGGATCGCCGCCTCGCGCTTCTTTCGCTCGAATTCAAGCTATTCGCCATACGCCATCCCGAAGCCCACGCGCGGCTGCGTACGCGCCAGCGGCGTCTTCGCGTTTCCGGAGGCGATCTGCTTCGCCGCATCGCTAGAATCACGGGGCGCACCCTTCCGATTCCGTGTATCGCCGCGGCCACCGGATTGGGCGCGCTCTCGAGCGCCCTTTCGCTCGAACATATCGTTGATCAAGCGATGATGTCGGACCGGGACACCCGCCACTTGCTCGGAGTTTTCTTCGACGCCGTCCTTGGAACCAAGCCCACGCGCTAATTTTCCTGCGATTACCCGCCGGCCATCTGCGGCCGGCTCTCGTGCGATTCCATATTTTGTGGCACAGTAGTTGGCAATGGCTCCAGCCCGGAAACCCACTCACGCAGGTTCAATCGCTTTCACGTATCCATCTTTCAGGCTTTACCAGACCGCTCGATTTTTCATTGTGCTTGCGACTGAAATGCAGTCCGTCGCGGTCGGTTGGCAGGTTTATGAGATCACCAAGAATCCGCTCGATCTGGGCTTCGTGGGCCTCGCACAATTTCTACCTGGAATTCTTCTCTTTCTCGTTTCCGGCCATACGGCTGACCGCTACGATCGGCGCAGGGTCCTAACGGCGGGCTATGCGGGTTTTGCGGTTTGCTCGGGGCTGCTTCTGGCGATCAGCCTTCTACGGACCCATTCGGTCAATCTGATCTACGGCGTGGTCGTCCTCGTTGGCATCGTCCGCTCGTTCAACGCGCCCGCAAGCCGCGCGATCCTGCCCTTGCTGGTGCCGGAAGAGCATTTCCACAGCGCGTTTGCGTGGGGCGCGACAATTTTCGAAGCCGCAACGATTCTGGGGCCGGCGGCGGGCGGTCTGATCTATGCGCTATTTGGCGGGCCGTCGGAGGTTTATGCTGCGGCGATGGTCGCGGCGGCGGCCGCGGCGGTCTCGATGCTGGGAGTGAAACCGCAATTCCGACCGCGTCCGCGCGAAGCGTTCAGTTGGAAGACCGTTCTCGCGGGCATGCAGTACATCTGGCGCGAAAAACTGGTCCTTGGATCGATCTCGCTCGACATGTTCGCCGTTCTGCTCGGCGGAGCCGTCTACCTGCTACCCGCGTTCGCGCATGACATCCTGAAGACGGGCCCCTGGGGACTCGGGCTGCTGCGCTGCGCACCGGCGATTGGTGCGGCGGCGATGGCGGTGCTGCTGGCGAACCGGCCGCTGGGCGGAAACGCGGGAGCGAAAATGCTCTGGTGCGTCGTCGGTTTCGGCGTCTCCACAATTCTGTTTGGGATTTCGCACAGCATGGTGATCTCGATGATCGCCCTGGTGCTGGTTGGCGCGACCGACATGGTGAGCGTAGTGATTCGCGGAGTCTTAATTCAACTCGCAACGCCGAACGACATGCGCGGCCGCGTCAACGCGGTGGACATGATTTTCATTGGCACTTCAAATGAGCTTGGAGGATTCGAGTCGGGCGCGACAGCGAAATTATTCGGCATCGTGACGGCCGTCGTGATCGGCGGAATCGGGGCCGTCGTGGTGACGGCGGCCGCTGCCGCGCTCTTCCCCGATCTCCGAAAACTCGATCAGCTTCCATCCGAGGAAAGCCAAACCACAATTCCGGCGTCGCTCGCCTAGCGCTTCGCGCTAGCTCGCGCTGGCTTTTTTCTCCGGCGGAGGTGCAACCGCGCCCTCGTAGAGATAGCCGCGGCGCCATTCCCTCACCGTGGTGCCTCCGCTGACGCGCGCCTGAATGCCCGGCTGGTAGAAGTTGTAGGGGTGGACCGGTTCGAGCGCGCCGACTTCGTCGAGCCGCTTGCGCTGGTCGGCGGGAATCGTGAAATCGAGCGAACCGAGATTGTCGGCAAGCTGCGCGGTTTTCGTCGCTCCCAAAATCACCGAAGTGACGCCCGGCTGGGTGACCAACCAGTTGATGGCGACCTGCGCGGGCGACTTGCCGATTTTCTTCGCGACCTCGATCAGCACGTCGTGCACCCGCCAATTGTGGTCCGTGAATTTATTGAAGATGGGATTCGGCATGGTCAGCCGTCCATCGCCGCTGCCGCCAGCGGCTTCGCGCTTGTACTTGCCGGTGAGCAATCCGCCGGCGAGCGGACTCCAGGGGCAGAGGCCGATGCCAAGCTCCTGCGCCGCGGGAATGTGCTCGCGCTCGATATTGCGCTCAGAAAGCGAATATTCGAGTTGCAGCGTGGCGCAGCGCTCGAGGCCGTCCCGTTCCGCGATGGTTTGCGCGCGGGTGAAGTACCACGCGGGCGTGTCGGACAAACCGTAGTAGCGGATTTTCCCTTCGCGAACGAGATCGGTAAGCGTCGAGACGACTTCGTCGACCGGTGTGATCATATCCCACGAGTGAAGATAGTAGAGATCGATGTAGTCGGTGTTGAGGCGGCGCAACGAAGCTTCAAGCGCCGCGTAAATATTCTTGCGGCCGTTGCCGCCGGCGTTGGGGTTGCCGGGCTGAGTGCCGAACGTGAACTTCGTGGCGATGACGGCCTGGTCGCGGAGCTTGCGGTCGGCGACGAATTTGCCGACGATCTGCTCACTCTGGCCCATCTGGTAGCCGTTGGCGGTATCGATGAAGTTGCCGCCGTCCCTGACGTAGAGGTCGAGCATTTCGATGGAGAGCTTTTCGTCGGCGCCCCAGCCCCAACCGGTGCCGAAACCCATGGCGCCGAGACACAGCGGGCTGACGCGAAGTCCGGTGCGGCCCAGCGTGACGTATTCGTTCAATCTCATATGATTCCTCCTGAAAGGCTATCCGATGCGGGCCGCGAGCGGCGAGATTCGGGAATGGCGAGCGGAAAATGGAAATTCGAACTCGAAACCGCAATCGGGAAATTCAGGCGTCGTCCCGCCGAAGCGATCCCTTCCTGTGGGCCAGCGGGACGCACGCCCCGCATTTCGAGTGTCACTTGGCGGAGACACACAGCGTTTTGTTTCAATAAGTTAGCGCTAAATTTGCTCGACCGGTGTGTCGGGAAGCGTCGTACAGGAGAGGTGAAATGGCCCCCACTTCCGGGTGCGGCCATGGGCTCGGTACACGCACGCGGCGACACTACAGGGGGCTCACCTTCACCGCCAGTGCGCAGCGGAATCTCGAGCATTCTCCCGGGCGCGCGCAGCTTGCGTGATCTGTTCCGGGAATCGCCTTCTGCGCCGATGTTGATCGTGCCTTTCACGCGACTATCTTAGTACAGGGGAGCCAGAGTGCAAGGGTGAGCGTGTGTGAACGTTTGGGAGCGGTGGTGAGTGACTCGCGATTTGTGGTCAGCGGGCGCGCATTTAATTCTTCGGATTCGTGGCGAAGATGGAGAGCTCGGGCGTAAAGCCGCGGTCGTCCATTTCTAGGATGGCCTTCACCATGTGGGCGATGTCCTCGGCGCGGAGCTTGGTGGGATTTTCCTTTTGCTCGAAACCAGCGATGGCGGAGAAATTCGTGAGGACTTCACTGGGATTGACCAGCATCACGCGGACATTGTGCTTGCGGAGTTCGTCGCGCCAGCATTCCGTCATCCCGCGAAGCGCGAACTTGCTAGCATAGTACGCGGTGCCATTTGCAGCGCCCTTTAGTCCCGCCGTCGAGGAGATGTTAACGATGTTGCCGCGCTGACGCGCGATGAAGTGCTTGGCCGCGCCGCGGGCCATGAGCATCGCCCCTGTGACGTTCGTGGCGAAGACGCCTTGGAAACTGGCGAGGTCGAGATCCACCAGACTCTTGAAGACGCCGAAGCCTGCGTTGTTGATGAGAATATCGAGATCACCGAATTTTTCCAGGACTTCGCGATAGGTGCGATCGACGTCGGCTTCCCTCGTTACGTCCGCGCGAATCGGCTGTGCGCCCAAGGAACGTGCTGCTTCCGCAAGGCGGCCCTCGTCGCGGCCGGTAATGGCGACGCGCGCTCCGCTGGCCGCAAGAGATTGGGCGACAGCGCGTCCGATGCCGCTGCTGCCGCCCGTGATCAACGCCACCGCGTTTCGCAGGTTCATCTTGCCTCCCAGGAAATACAGCCGAGGCAAGATTGTACTCCACGACGATGGGACAGTCCGAAATGCAATATCTGAAGCGCGAGACTACTGAGCTTGCTGGATTTTGCCGCCTTTGGCCGAGACCATCAGCTGCACCAGCTCTTCGGTGATTTTCGGCTCGAGGCCTTCGGTGTGGCCTTTGCCGGCGCGGATCACATCGGCGACGACGCGACCGTCCTTGCAATCGGGATACTGCATGACTTCCGCGGCGCCCGGTCTGGGCAAGTGTCCCCAGGAATCGGAGCCTGGATTTTGGCGAGTTGGGTCGTAGACGTACCCGGCTTTGGTATCGGTAATATCCGCGACGCGAACGCGCGCGTCGCAGCCGTATTTCGCGGCCCAAGGCGAATCGCCGGGCAGCGGCTGGCCGCCGAGTTCATGTTCGCCGGTTTCGAAGATGAACGAGAAATCGGCGGCCGGAGGATCGCGCAGGGACGCCATCGCCGCAGCGAGACTTGCGGCATTCGGAGGCGGGGGCGTGCCAGGAGCGGGAGCGGCGGTGGGACGGGCTGCGTTAAAAAAGCTCGCCGGAATCGGCGGCTGCGGACCCAAGCGGCCACCGGACAAGCTGAGCCAGCCGTCAACTCTGCTCGCAAAGAAATCCGTGCGTAGGAGACGGTTCGACGTCATGCCGCCTTGCGAATGGCCGACCAGCCAGAAAGCTTTGACGTTCTGCTTGCCAAGCTGGTCCACGATGGAGGTGACGATATTTTTGAGGTACTCGTCGTCGGCATCGGACCAGATATGCGTCGGCGAATTCGGAGTGGCGACGACGAGGCGGTATTTGTCGACATCGTCGAGCAGCGGAAAATAATGCCGCTGCCAATTGCCGTACGAACCGGCGCCATGAATGCTGAGGATGAAGGTGACTTTATCGCCCGGCTTCAGATCGCAGGGATAGTCGAGGAAGTAAGTCCGGCGAGTTTTCATCTCGACGACGGGTCCCTGATTAATCTCGCGATCCGCCGTGCAGTCCGTGTCGGGACAGTGCAGCACGGGAGGCACGACACAGGGCGCGCCTGCGAAGTGAACGAAACTCTGTTGAGCGCCCGCGGATCCCATGAATGCCCCGACGGCGGCGACGATCACGAGCAGATGGATCTCCCAGGCTCGACGAACCGTTGACCTGGAAACCCTTCCCTTGAAATTCCGGGAAGCGTTGCTCTGATTTCCTTTAGGCATGCCTGTTCCTCCTTGACGGAGGCGCATCTTATACCCAAATTAAGATTTTTGATAGCGACTAACATTAGTTAGGAACAGTATTCGACGGAGCCATGTTTTGGAGAACGCCTCTATACGGCGGAGGGAGAATGGAAGCAGAGAATGCTCCGCAAGCAGGTCGCGCGTGAACTGTTCAGGCGCCCCACGAAGTTACCGCGTCGGAGCAGATGAAAGCTGGGCCGCGTCTTGCATCGCCTTCGCGAGTTCGGGATGTTCCGCGAGAACCTCGGTCATTGAGTCGCGCCCTGCCTGCTGCCCCAGTTGCATTCCCTCCGTTTGAAGCTCGACGGTCAGCTTGGGGAGTATGGTCAGCGACTTCTTCCCGATCGGCGTCTGGTAAAAATCTATCAGGGCCTTGATGTCGTCGTCCGACAGGTACTTGTCGTAGGCTACAGCGGCTAGATCAATAAACTGCTGGATGTTGAGCTTGGTGCGAAACCTTTCGAAGAAAAGATCAACGAGCTTGTCGCGATACGGGCCAGCAGGCAGTGAATGGACCAAGGTGGGCCGAACATTCGTTTCCATTGAAGTCATTGTCTCGGTCATGAGCGACTTCATACCCGTGACGTCCATCAGGCGCTGAATGTCGGCCGCCTTGACGGGATCGATTTTCGTTTGAGCCGGGGCCGCCGACGAAGTGGCCGGTAGCGCAGCGGGGCTTTGCGCGCCCGGCCGACTGGTCGCAGCCTGTCGGGGCTGATTTTCACCCGCGTAAACAGATAACACACCCAAGAACAGAACGCAGACGGCAGCGGCGCAAATCTTCATGGGATCCTCCTGGCGACGGTGGATTCATGCTAGCTGATTTCGCGATTGCGCGCCCCGGCCGGTCGGACAGGTGTGCCGAGCCGGTAACGGACGCGAGTGAAAGGGCTAACGTGCGCTCCTGGGAACAGGCAGATGCGAAAGCGCGAGGCGATCGTTTCAAAATGCCGTTTGCAAGAACGCTTTTCTGGAATATTGTGGCTGCGTTTGGGGTGTATCGAACAAGGCCAGGGAAAGCGGCACGCGTAATTCTAAATCCACGAGCCTGTGCACGCTGCTCGATGGCCGCGACCCGGGTGTTCAGCGCGTGGCCATGCTGGCGGACCAAACTGTTCCAACCAAGAGCACTGAATGAATCCAAAACAGGGAGGCACATCATGAACCGGAGAGGGACAAGCGGGCGAGCGATGGGGATTGCCGCTGTGATGGTTTTGAGTCTGGCGTCGGTTGGCAGCGCATTTGGGCAGAGCAAGAGCGCGGATTCGGCGGCCGCGAGCCTGCGCCAGGTGGAAGATCGTCAGGCGATCGAGCAATTGCTGATGGGCGATTATCCGAGGGCGCTGGACTCGACCGACTGGAAGGCGTATGCGGCGCTTTTCACCAAGGACGGCACGCTGATCATGAACGGCGGGAAGACGAAGGAGACCGGTCCCGTGGCGATCGAGAAATTCTTCGCCACGGCGCCCTTCGCGCAGCCTCCGGCTGCGTCGGCGACGCCTTCGCCATGTCCCCTTCCGCCGGGCGTACACAGATTCATGCACGTGGTGACCAATCTGTCGGTGCAGATTGACGGAGATACTGCGACGGACCAGGCTTACTGGGAAACCATCGGCACGACGGACTGCAAGTCCGTGGTGGAGGGCGCCGGGCATTACGAAGACACACTGAAGCGCGAGAACGGACAGTGGAGATTCTATTCGCGCGAAATCTTCGACGATCTTCCGCCGCGGCCACCGGCGGCAGCGCCGAAGCCGTAACGCGGGCGGCCGTGCAAATCTCGGCTCGAACCTGAGCTACATTGCGACAAGAAGCTGGCGGGAGACGAAGCAGTCGCTCGCCCGAGAGCGACTGCTTCGAAACCATGGGACTGCGTCGAGATGCCTGAAATCAAAATCAACGGCTACGTCACGTACTATGAAGACGACGACTTCACCGAGCCGTGGAAGCCGCGGCAAACGATCTTGATCCAGCACGGGTTTGGACGCACGTCGCAATTCTGGCGGCAGTGGGTGCCGATGCTGGCGGGCGACTACCGCGTGGTGCGGCGCGATCTCCGCGGGCATGGCGGCTCGGGCGATCCGGGCGCGAGCGATCCATGGTCGTTCGAGGGACTCGTGCGGGATTTCTCGGGATTCTGCGATGCGCTCGATCTGAAGGACGTTCATCTGCTCGGAGAATCCACGGGCGGTATGCTCGCCATCGGGTACGTTGCCACGCATCCTCCGCGGGTGCGGTCGCTGACATTGTGCGGCACACCGACGACGATCGGTCCGGCGGAGCAGAAATTTCTCGCGCTCGGTCACGATACGTGGCAGGGCGCGCTGATGGAAATGGGCTCCGAAGGCTGGGCGCGCAAACTATTGTCGCAGCCGGGAACAGCGCCGCGCGGCGATCCTGCGCGGACGGAATGGTCGATTCAGCAATTCGGGCGCTCGCGGGCGGAATCGCTGGCCGGATATAGCCGCGTGATTTCCACGACCGACGTCACGCCGCTGCTGGCGCAAGTGAAGATGCCAGCACTCGTGCTCGCGCCGACGCGAAGCGCCGCGACTCCCATGGCAGAGCAGGAACGGATTGCGGCAACCCTGCCGCGCGCTGACCTGGTGCGCATCGCGGGCGAGGGACACGAGATCTATATTGACCGGCCCGAAGAATGCGTGTCGGCGCTGCGCAGCTTCCTCGCACAATTCGGCTAGCGCGGAGGCTGCGCAGCGCGTCGGCATCAGGACAAGTGGAATTCGACCGTCACGTTGAGCCGGATCGAAACCGGCTGGCCATCCAAGAGGGTTGGCTCGTATTTTCTCTCCGACACAGCCTTCATGGCCGAGCCAAGGAGCAAGGCGGGCCCGCTGACCACACGCACCTGCGTGACATTGCCCTGCTCGTCTATGATTGCGTCCACGATGACCGTGCCTTCGACACGGGCCTGCCTTGCAATCGGCGAATACACGACCGGCGGAGCAGAGAGCAGACGCGGCTCCTTCATGGCGGAGCTGATACGGATGGGTCCCTTGGGCCTAACGGCAGCTGGGGGGGGAGGAGGCGGTGCGCCGAGCGAACCTCCGAGAACGTCTCCGGTTCCGCCGGCTACTCCTCCCGCTATATCTGAAATCGCAGGCGCCACGGCGCCGATGTCCGCAGAGGCTTCCACTATTTTCTTCGGAATGATGGTGGGCGCGGTGAGCAGCGGATGCAGAAAAGCTTGCTTGGGGACAACCGTCTGCGCATGCACCACCGGAGGAGACGGAGCGGCAGGCGGTGGCGGCGCCACCAAGAGCGTTTTCTCGAACTGATGGAGATCAATCGCTTGCGTCAAGAAAAGCGGCACCATCACCAGACCACTGATGATCGCAACCTGGATCGCGAATGCGAAACCGGTCTGCGCTGCGCGCTTGGCGCGAGACTGGGCGTCTTCTTCGAGGATTGCACTGGCGAACAGGCCGCGATTGCCGGACGCGACGGGAGGCGAGGTCGGGCGGGTGCGGTGAGGGTCGAGACCTAGATTGCGCTGCTGAAGTGCACTTTCATTGCTTGCCGACATTTTCATCTCCTTTTCAAGTGGAACCGCAACGGCCATGGGGCTTCGTCGGAATCTCAGCCGAGATCCAAATTGAGCCCACTGCTCCACCGCCTGCAAAAGCGGTAGAAAATCCGTCTCCACGTGGAAAGCAGATGAAGCTAACTACACTTTAAAGTCTCAGACAGTTTGCGAAATGAGTCCGAAAACCACAAACTCAAAATACGAATCGGTGTGATTGAAGGCGATGATATCGGCGTACGGCGCAGATTTGCGGGCGTTTAGGTGCAGGATTACGATGGAAGACGGCATTTTAAAATCTGGTGAACGACGGTGGGACGACCTTTCGCCAAGCATCGGCGCCAGGCACGGCGTGCCGTGCCCCTACGAAGATAAACCAAAAGCCCGTGCGCCCCTCGCGCGCAGCAGCAGCGGCGATTGACACGGGCAGATGTCGAGCATATCGTTCGGTTACGAGCGAGTACCTCCCGATGGCGGATCCAGGAACGAAGCCGAATACCGCACCGATCTCGACCGAGCTGAGCGGGACGATCGAAGGGCGCTTTGTGATTCGCAATCTGCTGGGCGCCGGCGGCATGGGAGAGGTATACCGCGCCGAAGATACACGGCTCAAGCGGCTTGTCGCGCTGAAACGAATCGCGCCCGCGATCCGGAAGAACGAAAGCGACCGCAAGCGACTCTGGCTGGAAGCGGAATGCGCCTCGCGATTGAACGACCCTCACATCGCGGCGATCTTCGACATATTCGAATCGGGCGACGACATTTTCCTGGTGATGGAATATGTCGAAGGGCAGACGCTGCGCCGCCGCCTGGAACAGCCGCTCTCCGTTGCTGAATTTCTCGAAATTGCCGAACAGTGCGCTTTGGCGCTGGCCGCCGCTCACAAGGGCGGCGTGCAACATCGCGACATCAAACCCGAAAACCTCATGCTGAATCGAGACGGCGAGCTGAAGGTTCTCGACTTCGGCCTGGCGCGGACGCTACTGCGGGAAGACGCGACGACGTTGGAAACCGCGGAGAACGCGAATTTCGGCGGCACGTTTGCTTATATGGCTCCCGAAGCGCTGCAGGAAAAAACGACGGATGAGCGAGCAGACACTTTTTCGCTCGGCGTTGTGTTTTACGAGGCGCTGGGCGGCCGGCACCCGTTTAAGGTTCGGAGCGCGGGATTTCTAGAAACTTATGAACGGATCCTGCACCAGGAGCCGCCGCCGCTGCGAACGTTGAATACGGAAGTGCCGGCGGAACTGGAGCGGATCGTCACGAAGATGCTGGCGAAGAATCCGGCTGACCGCTATGCGTCGACCGCCGATCTGGCGATCGATCTACGAGCGCTGCGGCGCCCTCCAGCGTTGGGGGGCGTCGCGCAGAAACCCGCGCAACGGAATCGGTTGATTCGCGCGGCGTTTGGCATTCCCATCGCGATTGTCATTGTCATACTGGCAGTTGTTGCTGCGATCCCGTCAGCGCGGCAACAGGTAAGAACCTGGCTGCGAATCGACGCGATCCCCAAGCAAAAGCAACTCGCGGTATTGGAATTTCAAGCGGTGGATGGCAGCCCGGAAGAGACATCGTTCACCGCCGGTTTGACGGACACGGTAACTACAAAACTCACGCAACTCACCGGGGATCGCTCGTTTCAGGTGGTGCCAGCGCGAGATTTGCGGGAGCGGCACGTGACAACGGCCGAGCAAGCGCGGCGGGATTTCGGCGTGAATCTGGTTCTGGAAGGCAGCCTGCACAAATCGGGTGAACAGGTGCGCGTGAACTATGCCTTGGTTGACGCGCGTACGCGGCGCCAACTGCGGGCGCAAAGCGTGACGCTTGCGGCATCCGATCCGTTTGCGGTCCAGGACCAAATCGTGAACGGAGCGGTGGACATGCTCCAATTGCAGGTTCCGACCGCGGAACGCGAGGCCCTCCGGCCTCATGGAACGCAAATCCCCGGCGCTTACACGCTCTACCTGCAGGGGAAAGGATACCTGGAGGACTACGACAAGCCCGACAACATTGAGATCGCCGTGAACTTGTTCCAGCAAGCGCTGCAATTGGATCCGACGTACGCGCTGGCCTACGCGAGCCTGGGCGACGCGTATTGGAAGAAATACCTCCACACAAAGGACGTCCGCTTGGTCGAAAGCACGCGAGCGCCCTGCGACCAGGCGCTGCATCTGGACGAAAAGCTTTCGGCCGCGCACGAATGCCTGGGAACCATTGCGGCCGGGACCGGGCACTACGAGGAAGCCGTGACGGAGTTCGAACGAGCGCTTGTTTCCGACCCGACAAACGATGACGCCTACACGGGTCTTGCTCGTGCCTACGAACTGCTGGGCAAGCCGGCGGAGGCGGAGAGCACGTATCGCAGAGCCATTGATCTGCGGCCGCAATACTGGGCTGGATACAATTCGCTGGGGTCGTTTTATTTTCGCCAGGCGCAATACTCGCGAGCCGCGGAAATGTTCAACAAGGTTGTGACGCTTGTGCCGGACAGTTTTCACGGATACGACAATCTCGGAGCCGCGTATCTGGGGCAGGGCCGGTATCCCGAGGCAATCGAAACATTCAAGCGTTCGATATCTCTCCGCCCGACAGCCTATGCGTATTCCAATATCGGAACGGCGTACTTCTACATGCACCGATTCGATGACGCCGCGACGAATTACGAGCAGTCATTGAAGCTCGACAGAGGCGACTTCGATCTCTGGTGGAACCTGGGGGAGGCGTACTATTGGAGTCCCGCGAAAAGATCACAGGCCGAACACGCCTATCGGGAATGCGTTTCGCTGGGCACTCCTCAACTGAATGTGGACCCGCGCGACGTGGATGCCATGGGCGTCCTGGCGGTGTGCCACGCGATGCTGAACGACCGCAAAGGCGCGCTCGATTTGCTCCAAGATGCGTTTGCAGTGGGTCCACGGGACGCTGAGTTGAGCTTCAAAGCCGCCGTTGTGTACACTCAGCTTCACGATGAGGACCTGGCCGTCGAGCGATTGGGCGAAGCCATCGCCGCCGGATATTCCGCAAAACTGGCAAGTGACACACCGATTTTCGATCAGTTGCGGGGCAATCCCCGGGTCCAAGAGATGTTTCGGTCAACAAAATGACGACGGAAAAAGGAGGGACCATGCCAGCCCAACCAGCGATGAGCGAAGAACGCGTGAAGAGAATTGAAATTACGCTCGATGATAAGAAAAATCCCCAGATCGCCGCGGAACTCCGAACGGTGACGATCGATCGAACGAAGGATGAAGAGGTTATTTGGGTCTCGGAAGTCCCCTTCAGAATCGATTTCAAGAATGTTTCGCCGTTCTATGAAGATCAGTTCAATCAGACGCACCGCCGGAGCGGATTGGTGCGGCGCGCGGTGCTGCCGAGCAAGTTCCGCACCTATGAATATACGATCGAGGTGAACGGCAAGACGCTCGATCCGAAGATCATGATATTTCCCTGATCGGATGGAATGATGGGCAGAAATGCGCGGTGTGTCGCTAAGCATCTGCGCCGGGGCTGATCGATCGTGCCCCACGAAGAAACGGCAACGCAACGGAGCTAGTTCTTTGATTTTGTTAGATGCTTCTCCGGGAGCTCGAAAACCCAGATGGCCGCGCCATGGTCCGGCGGATTCTGAATCTCCGGGACGAGCACCGGAAATGTTGCGGTTTGCGCGCCGCCATTTCCCACGACGACGGCGACATACTGCTTGCCGTTGACACTGTAGGTGATGGGACATGAACTCGGGACATCGTTCATGCGCACCTGCCACAAAGTCTCGCCCGTGGAATCATCGTAGGCTTTGAGAACGCGATCGAGCGAGCCGGCGAAAACGATTCCGCCTGCTGTCGCCAACACGCCCGTGGATTGCGGCGCGCGTTGCCGGTCAATCCAAAGAACCTTCTTCGTCTCCAAATTGAATGCCTCGACCCGCCCGTACTTCCCATCGGTATCGGGCCGCGGGCGAATGAACCAGTTCACGCCCGATGTGAGGTTGCCGCGCTCACCAGCGGGCGCAGGGATCAGATCCATGCACGATTCGACCATCGGGACGTAGAGGATTTTCGATTCGGCGTTGTACGACGTGGCGATCCAGCTGCGGCCGCCGCCGGGGTGCGGGCAGATCATGTGCGGCTTGCCATCTCCAACGACGACTTCGGGATTGATGGTTTTCTCGCCGGTCTGTGGATCGATGGAAGTGACGACATTCTGGATGCCGAGATCTTTCGAGAAAATGTATTTCCCCGTTGCGGCGTCCATGCCCTCGTAGATTCCCATCTTTCCCGAAGTGACGACGAGCTTCTTGTCCGCACCGTTCACGGGCAAGTGGACCACCTGCTGCTCGAACGCCCAATCGAGATCCCACTGATCGTTGTGCACGTGCTGGAAATACCAGACGAGCTTTCCGGTATCGGGATTGAACGCGAGCGTCGAATCCGTGAACAGCCCGTCGTTCGAGACGCCCGGCTTGTCCACGCGGTGCAACACAGGCCCTGTGTCGTACGTCTGGCCGACGCCAAAGTAGGCGAGGTTCAGCTGCGGATCGTAACTTCCCGCGGTCCACACGGACCCGCCGTTGCGGTTTTCGGCCGGCAGATCATTCCAACTGTCACCGGGCTCGCCCGGCTGCGCGATGGTGTGGAAACGCCACGCTTCTTTTCCGGTGTCCACGTCGAGCGCCACGATGAAGTTGCCTCCCGCCGATTGGCCGGCGATCCCTTGCATCACTTTGCCTTTCGCGACGAGCGGGCCGCCGGTGGTCTGATAGCCCTTCGTGTAGTCGGCGAGCTCGCTATCCCAAAATACGTTTCCGGTTTTCACATCGAGCGCAACCAGGTGATCGTCCGAAGTGGGCACGAGCAACCGATCACGATAGAGAGAGAGGTTGCGCTTGACGGAGAGCCGCGCGTCACTTGGCAGCTGGCGCGAATACTGCCAGAGCAGATCTCCCGTGACGGCGTTGAGCGCCTGCACCTTGTCGCCATAGCTATCTACGAACAGGACCCCGTCGTGCTCGAGCGGCGTTGCTTCGTTCTGTCCGTTCGGCAGCGACCACGCCCACGCGACGCGCAGATCGCCGACGTTGTTCTTGTTGATTTGCTTCAACGGACTGAAGCCGTGATCGTCATAGGTGCGGCGCCAGATGAGCCAGTCACTTGCGGGCGGATTGTCGAGGAGGTCGTCCGTCACCGGCGAGAATTTATCGAGAGGGTTGGGAAGCGTCACCATCGGAATCGGGGGAGCGAGCGGGGATAGAGGCATCATTGGCCCCGACCGTGACGTGGCGCCGCGCGGAATCGTCATGGCGGCGAGTGCCGTCGTATCCGACGGTAATTCCTTGTCACCCGGCTGCACGCCATTTCCCTGGAGAATGTACGCCACGAGTTGCGCGGTGGTCTGCGCGTCGAGTTGACCAGGGCTCGCGGGAGGCATTTTCGTGGTGATGTAGGTGAAGAGCGATTCGGCGCTCTTTCCGCCCCAACTCTGACTGAAGGACGGACCGCGCAGCGCGCTCGCGAATTCCCCGCCGTTCAGGTTCTGGCCATGACACGAGGCGCAGCTTTTTCCGTACGCGGTCCTGCCTTGCGCCGCCTGACCCGCCGTGAACGTCGCGATATTCCTGCTATTGAATTGTTGGGCGTGCAGCGCCGACGGCCCGAATGCGGCCATCAACGCGCCGAGCGCGATCATGCAGCAGGGTCGTGCAGGAGGGATGAAAGTTTTCTGCGGATTCATGCTGGCCCCCGTCTGTAGTCGAAACGCAAAGCCTGCGGCGAGGATGTCGCTCGAGCGCACGACACCGGCGGCTCGCCGCCGTGCATTGAACCACTATCGAAATGAGAAGACTAGGAGAAATGTTGAGAAGGGCGTAAGGCTCACCGCGGCGAGGCGCGGCGAAGCCTATTGCGAGGCCGGTTGATTCTCGGCGAGTAAGGCTTCCACGCGCGCGGTGATTTCCGCTTTCAGCTGGCCGTTGAAGTCGCCGCTGGCCGGACTGGCGAAACCGGCGTGGACGCTTTTGACCAGGCCGTCCCGCCCGATAAACACCGTTGTCGGCCAGGAGTTCAGATTGACGAGCTGCGGAATTTTCGCGTTCACGTCATCGGGATCGCCGGCGACGAGCACCGTGTACTGAATGCCATAATGGTAGACGAACCAGCGCAGCCGATTCAGTTCGCCGAACTGCGCGGCTTCCTCGAAATCCAGAGCGACGATCTCAAGGCCGCGGTCGCGGTAGGTGCGATACAACTCAGCGAGAAACGGGGCTTCGTCGTGGCAATTGGGGCACCAGCTTCCGGTAATGTTGACGAGAATTACTTTGCCGCGGAAGCGGGCGTCGGTACTTGAGACCATGCGTCCCGAGATATCGGGAAAACGGAACTGAAACGGCGCGTTCGGATCGGCGGCGTGCGTGTGTTGCGCGGGGTCGGTTGGCTCGGGCAGACCTTTCGCGCGCGCGTCCGCTGGCCGATAGGCCGGCAATTCTCGTTTGCCGTTGTAGTCGTTCAATGTGATGGCGAGGGACCCATCCGGCTTCGGCGCGGCTTCGATCATGTACGGGCGCTCGCCGGAAAAATGGCTGAGGACGAATTTGCCATCGCGGTAGCGGCCCGTGAGCGCGCCGGTATCGCCGTCCACGCGCAAAATCGCAGCGGAGACGTCGGCGCCGGATTGCCGCACGATGAAGTGCCACGCGGATTCTCCCTTCGGACTTTTCACTTCGATTTCCCACAAGCCTCCAATGGAGGGAACGGTGCCCGCTGGCGGGTCGGGCTCGGGAACGAATCGCTTCGCCTGAAAAGGCAAAGTACTGCGCGCCTCCGGGCCGAACTTGCCTTCGATCGTGCCGGTGAGTTCGCCACCCTGGATCGCTGCGTTCAATCGTTCCGCGTATTGGTCAAAATTGAGAACTATCGCGTCATGGTCCTGTCGTCCGCTGGTGGACGTGACGCGCTCGTCGCCATTGATGAACGCGCCGTCGAGCTTATTGCCCTTGCCGGAGATATCGATGCGGAAGGGGATGGTCATGCCGTCCACGACGACCGTGCCTTCCCACTTTCCCGCCACGGATTGGGCCACTGTCGAATGGGCGAAGGCGGGCAGCGCGAGAAGGGCCAGCAAGACGAGTGAGATACGAGATGCGCCTTTCATGTGCGTCCTCCGCGGCGAAATTATATCAGCAACCGCGATTAGCGGCGCGGCGGGGAATCCGAGCCCGAGCGGGAGCGCATCTTCCAGGCGATTTGCCGCAGCATACCGAGCCAGATCACGGCGTCGCGAGCGGGCAAATTCAGGCGGCGGACCAGGCGGCGAATTCTCTGGTCCGAATCGGCGACGCGGCGCAGCTCAAGAAAGCCGCTCAGGTGCAACGCGTCGAGGAGCATCGTCGTAATCCGTTCCATTTCGCCCGCAGATGCTAGCGGCAGCTTTTCGAGCGGCCGCGGAGTCCGCGCGTCGCGAATCAATTCGTAGAGGCATACCGCGACCGCCTGGGCGAGGTTCATCGAGATATTTGCCTCGACGGTCGGCACGCGCATCAGCCACTGGCAGTGGCTAAGGTCATCGTTCGAGAGGCCGAATTTTTCGGAGCCGAACAAGAGCGCGACGCAATTCGATCCGAGGCGTTTACGAATCAGGCGAGCGCCATCTTCGAGACGACGGAGCGGCTGATGCAAGGTTCGATGGCGGACGGCCGTGGTTCCCACGACGAGTGTGCAATCGGCGACCGCTTCGGCGATGGTTTTGAATTGTTCGGCACTCGCGAGCAGCGCCGACGCCCCGACGGCGGAACGCGCCTCGCGAAAGGCGGGCTGGTAGGGATTCACGATGCGCAGTTGGCGGAAACCGAAATTGCTCATCGCGCGGGCAGCCGCGCCGATATTCAGAGGGTTGCGCGTGGAGACGAGCACGACGCGCAGACGGTCGAGTTGAGCGGTGGTTAGCAAGCGCGGCTATTCTAGCAGGCTGCCGCAAGAGCCGCGTCGGTGGCGGCGGCATGCATATCTTGACGGGCGTTGGAGGAACGTGGAATCATTCCGTTTCCACAAGCGATTCAAAGGGGAGTGTAAACCATGGCTACACAATTGGCGGCTGCGTACGCGGAGTTGGGGCTTTTCATCGGTGGCGAGTGGCTGGGCGCCGAGGGACGGAAGACCACGCCTGTGCTCAATCCGGCGACCGAGGAGGTGATCGGGCATCTGCCGCATGCGTCGAAAGCCGATCTGGATCGCGCGCTCGCGGAGGCAGAGAGGGGATTCAAGCTGTGGCGCGCGATTTTCCCGGATGCGCGCGGCAAGATCCTGAAGCGCACGGCGGAACTCATGCGCGAGCGCGCGGAAGAAATCGCGCGAATTGCAACCATCGAGTCGGGGAAATCGATTCACGAGACGCGCGTCGAGCTTCAAATGTCCGCAAACATCTTCGAGTGGTTTGCCGAAGAGGGACGCCGCGCCTACGGACGCGTCCTGCCACAGCGCGCGCCGGGGACTCGTCTTGCAATCGTCAAGGAACCCGTCGGACCGGTCGCGGCGTTTGCGCCGTGGAATTTTCCGATTGGCAATCCCGCTCGCAAAATCGGCGCGGCCCTGGGCGCGGGATGCTCGTGCATCTTGAAGCCCGCCGAGGAAACGCCCGCGTCCGCGCTCGCCGTGGCGCGTTGCCTGGTGGATGCAGGCTTGCCCGCGGGCGTGCTGTCGATTGTGTACGGCGTGCCAGCGGAGATTTCCGCTCACCTGCTGGCATCGCCCATCATTCGCAAGATTTCTTTCACCGGCTCGATCCCGGTCGGCAAGCAACTGATGAAGCTGGCCGCCGACGGCATGAAGCGAACGACGATGGAGCTGGGTGGGCACGCGCCCGTGCTGGTGTTCGACGATGTGGACGTCGAGAAGGTGCTCGACGCATGCGCGACGGCGAAATATCGCAATGCGGGCCAAGTATGCGTGTCTCCCACGCGATTCTACGTGCACGAGAAAATCTACAACCGCTTCGTGGAGGGTTTTGTGGCGCGCGCGAAGGCTATACCGGTCGGCGACGGGATTGACGAGAAAAACAAAATGGGTCCGCTCGTGCACGCGCGGCGGTTAGCGGCCATCGAGGCATTAATCGAGGACGCCAAAAGCTCCGGCGCGAAGGTACAAGCAGGCGGGGCGCGGCTGAAGAGCCCGGGATATTTCTACGCGCCCACGGTTTTGTCGGACGTGCCGAACAAGGCGCGCATCATGAACGAAGAACCGTTCGGGCCAGTGGCGGTGATCAATTCCTTCTCCGACTACGACGCTGTGATCCAGCAAGCGAATCGGCTGCCTTATGGGCTGGCGGCGTTTGCGTTCACCGATTCCGCGCACAGGGCGAAGCTTGTCGGCGAGCAGCTCGAAGCGGGCATGGTGGGCGTGAACACGTTTGCGATCTCCGTGCCGGAGTCGCCGTTTGGCGGCGTAAAGGAGAGCGGGCACGGCTCCGAGGAAGGCATCGAAGGACTGGAAGCGTGCCTCGTGACGAAATTCATCAGCGAGGCGTAACTTGCGCGAATGGTCAGAAACATTGTCCTCAGGGGCGAAAGCCCCATTTCGTTCAGGCGGAGTATATCGGAGCGGAAGCTCCGACCCCCCGGAGGGCACGGGACTCCGCTCCCTTCCTTTGTCAGGGCAGGCGGGATGACCGACTCAGTGGAGTTGTTTGGCAGATCGGAAGGCAGGATAGGCAATGACCGGTAATGAAAAACTTCAGGCGCTTGAGAAGCGCGTGGACGAATTGACGAACCAGCTCGGCGCCGTGACGGACGAGCTGGCCATCCGGAAGCTCCAGCACACATACGGCTATTTCATTGATAAGTGCATGTACGACGAGACGATGGACCTTTTCTCCGAGCGGGGCGAAACGTATTTTCTGGGTGGCGTCTTCAGGGGCAAGGCGGGTGTCCGACGGCTTTACGGCGGGATTCTGCGCAATAAATTTTCGCCAGGGAAAAACGGTCCTTCGCGCGGGCTGATGCTTGACCATCTGACGATGCAGGACGTGATTGATGTCGCGCCGGATCGGATGTCGGCCAAGGCGCGGTTCCGCTGCTTCATGCAGGGCGGGAGCCACGAAAGCGTCGCCCAAATCTTCCCCGCATTCTGGGAAGGCGGAGTGTACGAGAACACGTATCTGAAGGAAGACGGCGTATGGAAAATCGGCGTGCTGAATTACAACGTCTTCTACTACGCGCCGTACGATCAGGGCTGGGGGAAAGTGAAACCTGGGTACGCCGTACCCACCTATTCGGTGACATTCCCGCAAGACCCTCTCGGGCCGGACGAGCTCACCACAAAGCAGACCACCATTTGGCCGGAATCGAGCGTGCTGCCCTTTCACTACCCGCATCCCGTGACGGGGAAACCGATTCGGTGAGCGCGGCAACCGGAGCGGGCGAGAGAAAATCCAACACAATCACACTCGCAGGCGAATCTGCGATCGTAACCGGTGGCGGGCGAGGCTTCGGCCGCGCGATCGCGCTGGGTCTGGCCGCGGCGGGCGCGGTGGTGACGGTGACGGCACGATCAAGCGGTCAACTAGACGAAACCGTCACTTTGATCGAACGCGCGGGCGGGCGCGCGTTTGCGGTGGCTGGCGACGTGACCAATCGCAAAGATGTGGCGCGGGTGGTCGAAGCTGCGGAGAAGAAGTTCGGTCCGACGACGGTCATGGTGAACAACGCGGGCGTTACCGGTCCGTACGGCCCGGTCTGGACGTCGGATCCGGACGATTGGTGGGATGCGCAAGCGGTGATCGTACGGGGCACTCTGCTCTTCATGCACTCGGTGATGCCAGGAATGGTGGCGCGGCGCAAGGGTTCGGTGATTAACATCTCAGCGCTCGGCGGACAATGGTTTGCGCCCAAGCTGACCGCTTACGCCGTGGCGAAATCGAGCCAGATTCGCTTGTCGGAACACGCGGCGGCGGAGGCAAGAGAGCACGGCGTGAGCGTTTTTTCGATCGAGCCCGGCACCGTGTATACCGACATGACCGAGGGCACGATCAGGTCGGCCGATGCGCAGCGCTGGGTGCCGCAGATGGTCGAGTATCTGAAGAATTTGAAGGCGACGACCGATCCCGCGCCGGGACTCGCGCGATGCGCGGAGATGTGCGTGCAACTGGCGTCTGGGCGGTACGCCGGGCTCTCGGGACGCTTCCTGCTGCCCGTGGACAATTTCGAGAAGTTGCTGCTCGAGCCGCCGCCGAAGCCAGGTTCCGCGCTGATACCGCGAGAGCCGGAGCGGACACGTTGACAGTCTGCTCGCGAAGGTGGTACGAGAATACGTATCCCAGTCGCGGCATCCAGATCGAGGAGTGAGCCATCCATGACTACGAAATTTCCGGACACATTTGACTACGCCGGTTTCAACGCGCCGATGCGCACCGAGTGCGACATCTACGACCTGGTCGTCGAGGGCAATCTGCCGAAGGAAATCAACGGCGCGTGGTATCGCACAATCCCCGACCCGCAGTATCCGCCGATGCTCGGCCACGACACCTATCTCAGTGGCGACGGCATGATCAGCTCGTTCAAATTCGAAAATGGCCACATAGACTTCAAGATGAAGTACATCATGACCGACCGCTTGAAGGCCGACCGCAAAGCGCGTCGAGGACTCTTCGGCCTTTACCGCAATCCGTACACGGACGATCCCAGCGTCAAGGGCGTGAATCGCTGCGTGAACAACACGACTCCGATTTTCCACGGCGGCAAGCTACTCACCCTCAAAGAAGACGGCCTGGCGGTGGAAGTTCACCCCGAGTCGCTTGAAACGATTGGCACGTGGAACTACCGCGGAAAACTCAAGAGCCAGACGATGACCGCGCACACGCGCCTCGACGAAGACACTCAGGACCTGCACTTTTTCGGCTACGAAGCCAGCGGCCTTGCGACGCGTGACGTTTCTTACTGCGTAGCCGACAAAGAAGGCCAACTCGTAAAGGAAGAGTGGTTCCAGGTTCCCTATGTTTCTCTGATGCACGATTTCGCGGTGACGAAAGAGCACGTGATCTTTCCCGTATTCCCGACCACGGCCGACCTCGACCGCATGAAGGCAGGAGGCACGCACTGGGTCTTTGAGCCGAACCGCGATGCCTACGTCGGCATCATGCCGCGCGACGGGCACACGAGCGACATGCATTGGTTCCGGCATCCCTCCTGTTCCGCGTTTCATTTCATGAATGCGTACACCGAAGGCAAGTTCGTGCATCTTGATTTCGGCATCGGCAAATATGCTCCGTTCCCGTTCATTCAGGAGGCGTCACACATCCATCCGAAGGCGGAGGATTTCGCGTACGGCCGCGTGGTGCGGTGGACGTTCGACATCTCAAAACCGGGAGAAAAATTCGAGGAGTACAAACTCGCGCCCTCCGGCGATTTCCCGCGCATCGCCAACAAGGATCATATGAAGGATTACTCCATCGGATATTACGAGCGCTTCGATCCTGAGGTCGGGGCGCCGATTGTCGCGGGGCCTGTCGGCGCTGGGTTCAACACGCTGAGCCGCCTGGAAATAAAGAGCGGCAAGCTGCAGTCATGGCATCCGACGCGGCCCGTGACGATCCAGGAAGAAGTCCACATTCCCTCGAAGACGCCGGGGCACGAGGGCTATCTCGCGCTCGTTGCCGATCTGCACGATACGCAGCTATCGGATTTATTGGTTTTCGAGGCCGAACACCTCGACAAAGGGCCGATCGCCACGGCGCATCTGCCGCTGCGTTTGCGAAATCAGGTGCACGGCAATTGGGTCTCGGCGGAAGAGCTGCAATAGCGTCTCGCAATCGGGCGAACACGCGACGATTCGGATTCGGGTTTCATCCGCGGCAAGGAGCCAGATGGCGCGAGAGACTGAGTTCTACGGGTGGAAGCTGCTTGCGGTTTTCTGGATAATTCTTTTCGCAAACTTCGCCTTCCCGCTTTACGGCGCCAGCGTCGTCAACACCTACATGGCCGAGTCCCTGCACTGGGACCGCACGCAGCTCGGCACGGCCTACGCCATCTACCAGCTCATGATCGGAGCGCCCGCTCCCCTCGTCGCAATCCTCATCGCCAGAAAAGGCGTGCGTTTCACCGCCGCACTCGGCTGCGGCGTGGTCGTCGCTGGGGCCCTGCTGATGTCCTTCGTTGTGCGCACCAGCTTTCAGACGGATCTCGTATACGGCGTGATGATCGGCCTCGGCGCGATGACCGGAGGAGTGCTCGTCGCTCAAACCGGGATCAATCGCTGGTTCAGCAAGCACAAGGGACTCGCGATCACCCTCGTGCACACCGGCGGAACGCTTGGCGGTTTTGTCGCGGCCCGCGTGCTCGACAAAATGATTCGCGCATTCGGCGGAAACTGGCGCGCGGGATGGTGGTTGATCGCGGGAGTGAGCACGATTTGCGCCGTGCTCGCGATGCTGTTCGTCCGGGAGCGGCCCGCGGATCTGGGTCAATTCCCCGACGGCGCGACGGCGCAAGAAGCGGCGGCTTACGTCCGTTCGGAGGCGAACGAGCGGGTCCACAAGACAAACGAAGATTGGGCGCTGCTCGACGTGCTGCGGACGCCTTCGATCTGGCTGATTCTCGTCTCTCTTCTCGGGTTCAGCGCCGGCTATCCGCTCTATATCGCACACGGTAACGCGCATTTGCGCGATTTGGGATACTCGCCGGCACAGGCGGCATCGTCGATTTCCATTATGCTGCTTTGCGCAATGTTCGGCACATTGTTCTTTGCCGCGATAGCGGATCGGATCGAGCCCCGATTGAGTTGGGCAATCGGGTCAGTGGTTTTCGCGGCGGGAATGCTTCTGGCGTTGCACGCCAGTGGTGCGGCAGGCCTTTATCTCTACGCCGTACTGCTGGGTGGCTCGTTTGGTGTCTGCTTCTCGGCGATGATGGTTCTTCCCGCGAATTACTACGGAGTAAAGGGATATCCTGGGGTGATTTCGTTCATGATGGTCGTGGGCACGACGGCCGGATTCCTGGGCGCCACGCTCGCCGGAATCGTTTTCGATCGTTACCACAGCTACACACCGGTGTTTTACTGTGTCGCCGCGCTTTCGGTTCTCGCTGCGATTGTCTTGTTGCTGATGAAACCTGCCCGCAAACCGGCCGGCAGCGTCGCCGTCACCGCCGCTGAACACGCCTGAATCCCTTGCCGCTGGGAATTTCCGCCTGTATCTTCGTGTGTCGCGGAAGGTGGGAGCCAAGTGTCAGGATTGCTGGTCGGACAAATCGCGTTGGTCACCGGCGCCGGCCGGGGCATCGGCAAGGGCATCGCTTTGCGATTCGCCGCCGAAGGTGCAGCCGTTGCGCTGACGTCTCGAAATAAAGCGCAGCTCGATCAAGTTGCCGGCGAAATCGAATCCGCCGGAGGCCGCGCGCTCGCGGTCGCGGGAGACGCAACCAGGCGGGAGGACGTCGTACGCGTGGCGCGGGCGACGGCGGAAAAGCTAGGGGGCGTCACACTACTGGTGAACAATGCTGGTCTCGCGGGCCCGTACGGACCGATTGGAATTGTAGATCCCGACGAATGGTGGGCGGCACAAGAAGTGCACATTCGCGCGCCGCTTCTGTTCATGAGCGCGGTACTGCCGGGAATGATCGAGCGGCGCGCCGGCCGAATCATTCACATCTCTTCTCCGCGATGCCATATGCTTACAGCGCATCTTTCGGCTTACAGCCTTGGCAAGACCGCGCAGAACAGGCTCGCCGAGCTCGTGGCGAATGAGGTGAAGGAATACGGCGTGAAAACATTCGCGCTCGACCCCGGCTCGATCATGACGGAAATGGCCGACGAAACGATGACGTCACCTGACGCACAGCGATGGGTGCCGAAAATGGTCGAACGGTTGCATGAATTGAAAGGGAAACTGGGACCACAGGATGGTATGGAGTGGTGTACGGACCGATGCCTGGCGTTGGCCGCGGGCAAATACGACGAGCTTTCCGGCCGTTACATCGATCGCCAGGACAATCCGGACGAAATGCTGACACAACCTGGGCCGAAGCCCGCCCGGTTGAGCCCCTAATTTAAATCGGAGAGAAACGCAATCATGAGAAAAATCGACATCTTCACGCACATTTGGCCGAAGCCGTTTCACGAAGCGCTCTTGAAGACGACCGGGCAAATGAAGGACATCCATCGCCGCAGCGAGGCCGTGCCGATGATGACGGACCTCGACAAGCGCTTCGCGGTGATGGACAAATTCGACGGGTATCAGCAGGTGCTTTCGCTCGCATCGCCGCCGCCGGACGCGATGGGCGAGCGCGCGGCCTGGCGCGAACTTTCGCGTATTGGCAGCGACAGCATGGCCGAGCTCTGCCAAAAGTATCCGGATCGCTTTCCGAGCTTCATCGCGTCGGTGGCGATGCGCGATCCGGAAGGCGCCGTCGAAGAGGCGCGCCGCGCGGTGAAGGATCTTGGCGCGTGCGGAATTCAGATTTTTTCCAATGTGAATGGCCGACCGCTCGACGCTCCCGAATTTCGTCCCGTGTTCCAGGCGATGGAAAGCCTCGGGAAACCAGTGTGGATTCATCCCGCGCGCACGGCCAATTTCCCCGACTATCAGACCGAAGAGCTGTCGCTCTACGAAATCTGGTGGACCTTTGGATGGCCCTACGAATCAAGCGCAGCACAGGCGCGGATCGTTTTCTCAAAGATGCTCGACGAGATGCCGAAGCTGAAGATCATTCTTCACCATGCGGGTGGCATGACGCCGTTTTTCGAGGGCCGCGTCGGCCCGGGCTGGGACCAATTGGGCGCGCGAACGTCCTTCCGCGACTACAAACCGCTGCTGAAGGAACTCAAGAAGCGCCCGCTCGACTACTTCAAAATGTTTTACGCCGATACGGCGACGTTCGGCTCGAAGGCTGCGCTTATTTGCGCGCTGAATTTCTACGGAATCGACCACGTGCTCTTCGCATCGGATGCGCCATTTGATCCCGAAGGCGGCCCAATGTACATTCGCGAAACGCTTCGTGCGATTGACGAGCTCGATATTTCCAAGGAAGACCGCGAGAAGCTCTACTACAAGAATGCGTGCGCCTTGCTAGGCATTCGGTAAGCAATGGGAAAAAGCAACGCGCGGGCCGGCGGCGGAACCCCTGCACCGGACCACGCGATCGCAAAACGCAGGATTCCTACTTTTTCAGCTGCGCTTCAATCGCAGCGATCACTTCCGGCGAATCGGGAGTGACGGCTGATTCGAACCGCTGGACCACGTTGCCATTGCGATCCACGAGAAACTTGGTGAAGTTCCACTTGATGTCGCCGGCGACCGCGGGGTTCGCGTCCTTGGTGAGATAGGTGTAAAGCGGCGTCTGATCGTCGCCCTTCACCGAAACTTTCCCGTACACGGGAAACGTCACATTGTATTTTCCGGTGCAGAATTTCGCGATCTCTTCATTGGTGCCGGGTTCCTGTCCGCCGAAATTATTCGCCGGGAAACCCACAATCACGAAGCCCTGATCTTTGTACTTTTCGTAGGTGGCCTCGAGCGCCGTATATTGGGGCGTGAACCCGCAGCGGCTCGCCACGTTCACCACCAGGACGACCTTGCCCTTATAGTTCGCCAGTGGCGCCGCCGTACCGTTCAGCAGCGGCAGCGTGAAGTCATAGATGTTCGATGCTGCGTATAAGCTTGCTGCCGTCATAAAAACCATTACCCCCGCAAGTAGATAACCGAGCAATCCGGCCTTGCGCGAATTCGTCGTCATAAATCTCCAGTTAGAATCAGCGAGTCGTCGAAATCCCGCGAGGCGGGACCTGCAATCGTGACGTTCCCCTTGCTTGATAAGGATAGGCTGACCAGAGTCCGGGGTCAAGGCGGGCACGGCGGCCGAGCTGCACACGCTGATCACGTTCGGCAGGATGGGTTGAGTCCAATCGGATTGGCTCGAATCCAATATGCTATAGTTCGTAGTTAGAGATCCTCGAGCGACGGTGGTTAAAGCCTGGAATCGGCTAAGGAGTGACGATGTTTCCTGAAGATATGGTTAGCGGTATGCGTGAAGAATTGACGAGAGTTGGATTTCGCGAAATGCGGACGCCGGCGGATGTAGACTCCGTGCTGAAGCAGGAGAAGCGCACCGTGCTCGTGGTAGTGAATTCCGTCTGCGGATGCGCGGCCGGCAAGGCGCGTCCAGCGATTGCCCAGGCTCTCTCGAACAAAGCGCGCCCCGAAGTGCTGGCGACAGTTTTCGCGGGGCAGGATTTGGAGGCGACGAAGCAGGCGCGAAGTTATTTCACCGGGTATGCGCCGTCTTCCCCCTCCATCGCGCTGCTGCGCGACGGCAAGGTCGAGTTCATGATGGAGCGCCGCGATATCGAAAGCAGCGATCCATTCACGATTGCGGCAGCTCTTACGCGAGCCTTCGACCGAATCTGCGCCCCGACCGCGGCACCCGTCAACCCCTAGCACGTCAACGAGCTCGGGTATCCTGCGGTTGGCTGCCCTTTTCAGCAATCCCCGGATGAAAGTCTGGTAAGCCTTGTGCTGCGATTATTCACCGATGGGGCGTGATTCCGCCTTCGTACCGCCCGGCCAACCAGTGCCACGCATATAGCTCTGGGGACCCTCAAACACCGCTTCGACTCGCGTGATCTTTCCGTTCACGAATTTGAAGATCTCGGTGTTTAGGATTTCGTTCGGATACCGCATGCCGTCGGGGTAGGGGACCGAACGGCCCTGAAAAGTCCAGCTCTCCACGTTGCCACGCCGCATAAAGTCAAAGGTAGCGAACACGATCTGTCGCTGGGTGTCCACGATCGGGAAGTGGGCATCCTCGTAACCGGTGATGAACGTGTAGGATTTCTGGTCAAGTTGCTTTCCACAGCCCAGGCCTAAGACGAAGAAACTGGGCGGCGGTGGGTTTCCATTTACAGGCGGTAGAGACTTCATAATCGGAATTGGCGGGTTGTCGGTTGGGCCAAGCGCCGACAACGTGCCATTTTCAAGTCGAATACATGACTCCGCGAACGGCGCCAGGTCTCCGTTGTGGAAAGCGACGGCGCGCAGATAGCCCAGCGCCGCCTTCTTAAGCGCCTCGCGCGAAATCCGCGTCGACTCGGGCTCCACGCGGTTCATTGTGTCCATCCAGCTCGGATCCTTCGGCGGCATATTCTCAGTGCCTTGCGCATGACGGTCCACGACGGTTTCAATTTCGGTGATCTTTCGGTTGACCACTTTCAAACGGATGGCCAGGAAATCCGGATAAGGCATTTCATGGTTTTCGATTATGGAAAGATAGGTCGCGATCCCGCCCGTCCGAGGATCGTAAACATCGTGGCGGTACTTACCGTACGAATTAAACGTCACCCACAGCGCATCGCCGAGGGAAATCTGCGCGCCATTTTCGGTGTAGCGATAATGCGCCGCCACCGGCACAAGCGACGGATCGTGTTTCGAAAGCGCATCCAGATAAGTATCCATGACGCCCCTGAGACATCCTTCGTCGCATCGGTCGGCCACCCCCGCTGCTTTTGCCTTCGTACCATGAGCGAGCCCGATGAAAATCAGGCTCAACAGCAACATTCCCGTGGAGTAGCCTATTAGGGACATCAAACGAAATGCCTGTACTCGGACTGGATGCATCGTTTCCTCGCTAGTTTCGAGGGCTGTCGTGGTTCGTTTATTCGCAGAATTGACGTTCGATTTCATCCGCGAACCTTGCGACTCCCCCGGCGCGCTCGGCATTCTGACAATTTCCTTCGGCTTCGTCACGCTCTGAACATTCACAGATCTATGTTAATCCGGAGCACGAATCAAAGGTCGAGCTGCGACGGCACGAATGAGAGCATCGGCGTTCACTCGAGATAACGGCCGGCGAAGGGAAGTTACTGCCTATTACGATTGCGGAACGCGATTTCGTCGAGAACCTGTCCGTTGGGCAGCGTCAGCGAAATGAAAAGGCCGCCCTTTTCACCGCTCCTCAGCGGCCAAATGATGACAGAGATCTTGTCGCCGGGCTTTACGCTGCTCGATTTCCAGCCTTGCCGGGAAAGATTGTTTGGACTGTTTAGCTCGATGCTCCACTTGTCGGTTCCGCCGCCTTCATTCGGGACGTCGAGCTCGATCCAACTGTGGGGATTGGTCCACTGAAAATCCGCCACCACGCCGACGATGGTCGTTTCTTTCGAGCGGTCGAACATGGCAAAAGAATGGTGCGCGAAGGCAGAACCCGCAAGTAGGAGGACAAGGGCGCTCAAGCACGCGAATCGCGATTTCTTCATCGGGCCCCCCAAATCAATGAATGCCGATCTCAACTTTAATTTACCCCAGCGCCGTACACGCCGTCCGCATAAAGTACTATAATGCCCGCCGGAATTTGAAGTTTTGTTTCATGCGCACCGGCCTGCGTCGCCCGTCACATGGTTTTGGTTCGGAATCAGCGATGCGCCACGGTCGAAATGGAGCGAGCATGAGATTTTCTCGGGCAATAGGTATTGTGTTGTGCGCCTTCGCAAGCTTCGGAGCAGCGTGCCATGGTCAGGCGGCCCCGCAACCGCCCAAGACTGTCGTCGTGCACAGGTACGCGAATGTCGCCTCGCTCAGCTCTTTGCCGGACTGGGCCGGAATCTGGACGTTTGATTTTCCGACGCCTGGCGGCCCACCACCCGAGGTTCCCTCTTTGACCCGAGCGTCGGCAGCAGAGTTGAAGGTCCTGCAAGACGAAGAAGCAAAGAACCAAGAGCCTGCGACCGAAAGCGCCAATTGCCTGCCTCCGGGAATGCCCACGATCATGTTTCAGCCGTACGATATTGAATTTCTGTTTACGCCGGGGCGCGTCACGATTATTCAGGAAGCCTACATGCAGGTGCGGCGCGTGTTCACCGATGGCCGCGGCCATCCAGCCGATCTCGATCCCACTTTCAACGGCCATTCGATTGGACATTGGGAAGGCGATACCTTGGTCATCGACACGGCCGGCCTGGGACACAAGACTCCGCTTGGATACAATCGCCTGCAGCACGGTCCTCACCTGGATGTGGTCGAGCGCATCCATCTCACCGCTCCGGACAAAATGGAAGACGATATGACGCTGACCGACCCGGACGTGCTCCTGAAACCCTGGCACCTGGTCCGAACGTATACGCGCCACCGCGATTTTGACCAGTTGGAATTCATCTGCGAGGAGAACAACCGCAATCCAATCGACCAGAATGGGAACGTGTCGACGATCTTGCGACATTAACCCAAGGGCTTAATCACAGGCGCGAAAAACTGTTGCCAAGCGGTTGCACGCTGTGCGTCAATATCCCGCCATGCTTCGCGCAATAAATAAGTGGCGTTCCACAACTGGTTTCACTTGAGTCGCTTCCCTCTAAGCGACCGTCGGTCGTTTCCCAACTCCGTCTAGTCTCAACAAATTTCAATTGGATTCTTCCGATCGGAGCAATCCGTGGCGGAATCCCTTGAAATCGCCTCGGCCCATTTCTTATTGGGTCTCTCTTGACAATGTTGCGAGTACAAAACTTAAGGGGGAAGGTATGCGAATCTTAGTAACTTTTTGGATGGCATTCGTCCTGTTGTTTGCCGGAAGCTCGGCGAAGGCCGCAGGAGCTAACGATAAAGACGCGGCGGCACCCGCAACGGCGCCGTCCGCGGCGACGACACCTGCAACTGCAACAACTGCGGCGGCGCCGCCGGCCACTCCGGCGGAAGCAAGGGTGGAAAGCGAACTTCAGCAGCTTCGGGACCTTCTCGAGGCCCAGGGGAAACAGTTTCAGGAGCAGAACGAACTGCTGAAGGAACAGCTGCAAGGAGAGGAAGAAAAGACGCGAGCGCTGGAGGAACAACTCAGCGCAGTGAGCGCGGCCGAGGGAAGTGCTGCCGTCCTATCAACGATCGCTACACCTGTGGCAATCGGGCCGGTCGCCAGCTCGGCCCCGAAGTCGGCCACCACCGAGGCGCCAACAAGCGCTGCGAACTCGCCGTCCGCTGAGGACGCGGACGAACCCCTATCCATACGCTTTAAGGGGATCACACTGACACCCGGTGGCTTCATGGAAGGGGCTGCTGTCTGGCGCCAGAAGGGTCTCAGTGCTGACGTGGTGACGCCGTTCAACACGATTCCGTTTCCGGGTGCGTCTCAGAGTCAACTTTCGGAATTCAATGTCAGCGGACGCCAGTCGCGCATCAGCATGTTGGTTGAGGGCGAACTCAGCCATGTGAAGATCGGCGGCTATTACGAAACGGATTTTCTGGGCACGGGGATCACATCCAATTACACGGAGAGCAACAGCTACGTCCTCCGCCAGCGGCAGTTCTGGGGACAAGCAGCCTTCGATAATGGCTGGACATTCACTGGCGGCCAGATGTGGAGCCTCATTGCAGAAACCAGACATGGCGTTGACAACCGTAGCGAAGCGTTGCCAATGGTCATAGACGGGCAATACCACGTTGGATTCAGTTGGGCTCGACAGCCGGGCTTCCGAGTTTCCAAGAGTTTCGGAAACAAGATCTGGCTGGCAGCCGCGGTGGAAAATGCCGAAACCACTCTGACCGAACACGGGGGCAACGGTAATTTCCTGGTTGGCCAGTTCGGCGGCAGCGGCGGACTTCTCAATCCTGTCGCGAACTACGCCTTCACCACGGCGCCTGACTTCGTCTTCAAAGCGGCCTTCGAGCCGGGTTGGGGACACTATGAAATCTTCGGCGTGGTGAACACGTTCCGCGACCGAGTCTTCCCGTGCGAGCCAGTTGCGGCCGGCGCGCCGTGCCTCGGCGGGGCTACTGCCGGAGGCACGGCTCTGGGAGCGTTCAACGACCATCGCCCGGGTGGCGGCATCGGAGCAAATGCCCGCGTACCGCTATTCCACAAGAAGGTAGATGCCGCGTTGCACTTCCTTGGCGGCGATGGCATTGGCCGTTACGGTTCCGCGACGCTTGCGGACGTGACTGTGCGGCCCGATGGCACGCTGGCACCGATTCGCAACTTCCAGTCGCTCGGCACGCTCGAGTTTCACGCTACGTCGAAACTGGACATCTACACCTATGTCGGCGGCGAATATGATGCCCGTACGGCTTACATCAAGTCGGGCACCGTTCCCAACGAAGGCTATGGTGCGATCGGCTTCGCGAACTTCGGCTGCTTCACCGAGCCCGTTCCAGGCTCCGACACTTCCACGGCAACTGGCGTCGGCGGAGCCACGGGATTCGTTCCAGGTACGCTTGCGAACTGCACCGGTGATACGCGCAACATCCTTGAGGGCTCTCTCGGATTCTGGTATCGCTTCTACAAGGGCCCGAGAGGCACTGTCCAGTGGGGAGAGCAATACTCGTATATGGATCGCAACACGTGGTCGGGAGCAGGAGCCACAGCCGGCACGTTCGCGGCACCGCACGGTGTCGAGGACATGGTGATGACGTCGTTCCGGTATTACTTGCCGTAGCATGAACAAGGGCGGGGGGCGGTTCGTCCGCCTCCCTGCCTTCCATTTCAATAGAATCTCCGTTGAGTGGTCAGGCTCGGCGAACCTTCCGCGCGGGCTCCGCAAGTACGCGTAAGTTCGCGAACGCTACCGGCGCGTCCGTAAGACGACACCACGCCGGTAAGTCCTGTTCGGCGCCGGGGTCCAGCGCACGGAGTTCGAATACCTGCCGCGACGCGAGACTCTTCATCCGCCCGGCGAGCTCGATCAGCAGCTCGCCGCATCCCAACTCTCCGGCGTACCACTCTTCATGCATCATTAACCAAGCTCGAAAGGCGCGCGAAGCGCCGGCTGTTAGGGCGTGAGCACCTTGTAGGTGAATTCGCGCGTCCAGTCCGTAAATTGTTTGCCGTCCACTTCGACATACATTTTCGGAAGCGAGTTGACCGGCCCGTCGCTCTCCGGCGGTTGCATGATCAAGTCGCGCCCGACCGACCAGACCACGCGCCGGTCGTCAATGTTCCCAAAGTAGTAGTCCACTTTGCTTGGGTCGAGACCGTCATAGCCCGTGGCAGTCGTCAGCTCGACCAGCTTCTTGTTTTTGTCGGTGAGGGGAAATTCCTTGCCGTAAATGTTGGCCAGCGAGACATCGAGCGGAATCCACCCGAGATTGGGCGTGTAAAATTCGATCCAGCAATGGTAGCTCGCGTCCACCTCAATACCGTCCAGCGTGGGCTTCATCAGGGAGCCGTAGATCATGCGTGTGGGAAGGCCGGCAGCCATTGACAGCGATGCGAACAAGGAATGGAAGTCGGTGCAATTGCCCGTTTTCGTGCGCAGGCAATATTCCGTGCTGCCAACCGCGGAAGCCTTCAGGTGATCGGGATCCTTGACCCAGTAGTCAATATTCTGAAGCGTCCAATCGTAGATTTTCCGGGCCTGCAGCACCGGATTCTTTTCCTCGCCGACGATCTGAGCCGCAAACTTCCTGATGTCGTCGTTCACCACAACGTAAGTGGTGGGATGCAGATAGAGCGCCAGAGCGCTGCGCTCCGAATCGGTGAGCGGACGAGTCTGGCGCGCATCAACCATGTTCTTCATCTCCGTACGTTTCAGATCGAAAGTCTCGGTGATCGTGATCTGAGGTTGGGCAGGCGCGTACACCTCCAGATAGCCAACCTTGTTTCCCCAGGAATCCCAGTCGTAGTGAACGGGGTAATCGCTGGCGGCGTTGAAATTCGTGATCACTGAGAATGCGTCCTCTTGCGGAACCGCGAACCACACGCGCACCGTTTGCGCGCCCTGCGGAACTTTTACTGTCAGGACATTCTTCAGGCGAAAGGCAGCCTGCTCCGGCCGCGAGGTCTTCGAGACGTCACCCGCCGAAGCCGTCAAGCAGACGCCGAGAACCAGCAAAGACACTATTCGATAGGAAACAGATCTTCGCAGCATTGAACAATTCCTCCCTTACGTTCTGGGCTGAGGGTCTAGATGGAGTTGGGAAACGGCCGACGGTCGCTCAGAGGGAGGAGGCTCAAGTGAAGCCCGAGGAAGTTAGCCGCGTGTGTCTGGCCGAAATCATACGCGCCATTGACTCATAAAATGGAAACGCTTGACAAGGATTTCTGCGGCGCGGCCATGAGCAGCCCGTTAGCTTCTCGCTCGCAAGCATTTTCCTTCGACGCAGTGCGATTGCTTCCATGCGATAGAATGGCAACACGATGGATGAACGGTTTTATCGCGCGACAATGAAGATCGGCGGCGGGACGCTGCTCGGGCGGCTCGCGTTTTCCTTCCTGGTAATCTGCTCGATTGCGCTGGGCGGCGCGATCGGCCTGTTGTTCGTTTACTCGAGTGACCTGCCGGAAATTCACGCGCTCGAGAATTATCGCCCTGTCATCGTGACGGAGCTGTACGCCGATGATGGCACGTCGATCGGCACGTTCGCGCTGCAGCGGCGGATTCTCGTCACCTACAGCCAGATTCCTGCCGTCCTGCGCGACGCCATCATTACGACCGAAGATCAACACTTCGAGCAGCACTGGGGTGTCGATTTTCCGCGCGTCCTCGAGGCCGCGTGGCGCGACGTGGTCAGCCATCGCGCCGCCGAGGGCGCCAGCACGCTGACCATGCAGCTGGCCGGCGGGCTTTTCCTGAATCGCTCCGACCGCAGCCTCCACCGCAAACTGCAGGAAACGATACTCGCGCTACAGATCGAGCGCCATTACACCAAAGATCAAATTTTCACGATGTACTGCAACCAGATCTATTTGGGCGCGGGAAACTACGGCTTCGAAGCGGCTTCGGAATATTATTTCAGCAAGCCAGTCGGCCAGTTGACGCTCGCCGAAGCCGCGACACTCGCCGCCATCATCCGCGGGCCGATCTATTCGCCGATCACGCACCCGGATCGAGCGCGCGCGCGCCGCAATCTGGTGCTCTCGCTTTTGGCGCACAGCGGCAAGATCACCGAGGCGGTCGCCGAAAGCACCGCGAAGCAGCCGCTCGGTCTGCATGTCGAATCACTGCGCAACGATCTGGCGCCTTATTTCGTCGAAGAGATTCGCCAGTATCTCGAACACACGTACGGCACGGCGGCCGTGCACGAACAGGGCCTGCGCGCCTATACAACTCTCAATGTGGACATGCAGAAAGCGGCGGACCGCGCCGTTCGCGATGGGCTCCACGCCTACGATCGCCGCCACGGCTGGCGCGGCAATCTTCCGAATATTCTTCGGGACAATCTCGGCACCCTCGACACCTACCAGAACGACGACTGGAAGGGTGTGATCCAAAAGGGCGACTACATCACCGGCTTGGTCACTTCCGTGCAACCCACGTTTGCGTACGTCAAGATCGGCCCGTACCGCGCCTTGATGACCCCTGCAGATTTCGCATGGACCGAGCACAGGTCTGCCGCCGAGCTGGTGAAGCCGGGCGATCTGGTCACCGTGCAGATCAAGGATCTGAACGGCACAGCGGCGGAGGTCGAGCTCGAACAAAATCCCGTGGCCCAGGCGGCGCTGATCGCGATTGATAATGCCACCGGCGAAGTGAAAGCCATGGTCGGCGGATACGATTTCGAGGATTCAAAATTCGACCGCGCGACGCAAGCCATGCGTCAGACGGGAAGCTCATTCAAGGTGTACGTCTACGCCGAAGCGCTCGCGCAGGGCGCGTCGCCCTTTGATACCGTCGTCGATGAACCGATAACATTTCACACGGGCAGCGAGAACTACTCCCCGCACAACTACGACGAGAAATTCGAAGGGCGCATCACGCTGCGCCGAGCCCTGGCCGATTCGCGCAACGTGCCGGCCGTGCGTTTGCTGGACAAGGTTGGCATTGAAAATACGGTTGAGTTGGCGCGGAAGTTCGGCCTCACGAGTCCGCTTCCACCTGTTCTTCCGCTCGCGCTCGGAGCCGCCGACTTGACGCTCATCGAGCACACATCCGCATTCACGGTGTTTCCTGACGACGGCATCCACATCGAGCCGCACTATCTCCGCCGCGTAACCTCCTACGACGGAGCAGTGATGGAAGAACTGCGGCCGAACGTCACTGACGTGATCCCGCCGGAAGTGGCGCGCACGATGGTTGCGATGCTCGAAGACGTGGTGCAGTTCGGCACGGGTGTTCGCGCCAAGGAGATTGGGCGTCCATCGGGCGGCAAAACCGGGACGACCAACGATTTCACGGACGCCTGGTATATCGGCTTCACCCCGCAAATCACCACCGGCGTGTGGGTCGGCAACGATGCGCACGTCACGCTAGGCAAGAAAGAAACTGGCGCGCGCGCCGCACTTCCCATCTGGATCCAGTTCATGGAGCAAGGCATGCAGGGAATGCCGGTGGAAAATTTCCAGAATGTTGTACCGCTTGAAAAACTTGCGGGCGCGCATCCCGTGCAAGTCGATACACAGGACACCGCGCCCCCCGCCGACGCCGCCGAGCAGGGCCTCGCGGAGCAGCCCACAACCGAGTCTTCGCCCCCGCAACCGGCGCCGTCACCATCGTCGCCAAAGCCGCCTGCCGCAGCGCCACCCCAAGCCGCGGCTCCAGTGCAGTCTCACTAGACAATCTCGTTCTACTCGTTCCTTTGAAAGGGATCCCAACCGCCCGAATCGAGCGCCTCGCTGCGGCCATCGGCGCGGATGAGCGTGACATCCTTCCCGCGTTCGATCTCGCCGATTGCGGTGATCTCGCGAACATCCGGCGCGCCTCGCAGGTGCTTGACCTGTGCGGGCGGCACGGTGAAAAGCAATTCGTAATCCTCGCCCCCGTGCAGAGCCAACTGCATCGGGTCGAGCCGCAGCTTTCGCAGCGGGCCTGTTCGCGCAATCGGTAACTTCACGCACGGAATCCGTTCCGCCTTCAGGCGAGCGCCAACCCCACTTGCCTGACACAGCCGGGCGAGGTCCGTCGAAAGCCCATCGGAAATGTCCATCATGGCGGAGGCGATTTTGTGACGCGCGAGCCAGGCGCCCAGCTCAACTGGAATGTTCGGGTAAAGGTGCGGCTGGAGCAGCCTAGACTGACTTCGAGCGAGCCTCGAAATCGCCCTGCGACCGCTGCTTTTGGTCAGCTCGAGGCCCAGCTGGGCGCGACCCAGCCTTCCGCTCACAAATAAAATGTCGCCCGGCTGTGCGCCCGAGCGCCTCACTGCCTGCCCGCGAGTCACCTCTCCGAGCACGGTGATGCTGATTGAGACCGTGGCGCTCTTGGTCGTGTCTCCGCCAACGAGCCACATCCCCAGCAGCCGGGCAGCCCGCCTCATTCCTCGCAGGAATTCGTCGAGCCACTTCCCGGTGAGCCGCGCCGGCAGTGCGAGAGTCAGCAAAAACAGGCGCGGTTTGGCTCCCATGGCAGCGAGATCGCTTGTGGCCCGAACCAGTGACTTATAGCCGACGGAGTCCGGCGGATGGCTTTCCGCCAGAAAGTGGACTCCTTCGAGAAACGCGTCGCAGCTGAGGACCCATTCGGTGTTTCGTCCGGACGCCAGAATCGCTGCGTCGTCGCCGATTCCCAAGCTCACGCCGCCGACATGAATAGCGCCTTTGTGGGAGGGAACGGCGCTGGCTATCCGTTCGATCAGTTGAGCTTCGCGATCCAACCTGGCCCTCCGTACAGTTGTCAGGAGTCCGCCCATTGAGCTAGACTTTTGGGAAGCGAACTCCGAAGTATAAAGTGCCCACGCTCGAGAAGCGAGTCGGGGCGCCTATGCAAAATGGAAGATCGGAGTTGACGCGAAGCGGCTCGGTGACTACAATCTGGCGGGTTTCGGACCAGGGCTCTCGGTTCAGACTCACGATCGACGCAGTTCTGAGGAACACGGCAAACCGCGGCAAGGGGCGAGCGGTCGAGCCGACCGTAGCAAGAATCACTCGGACGAAAATAAAACGATGAAGGGCAAGTCTTCCTACACGTTTTTTATTGCTTCCAACGCCTCCGGCGGCATGAGACGGGTGCGGCTGCCGTGGTACGTGTTGCATGCTGTGGCGGTCCTTGCGGTTGTGGGAGGCATCACGGTCGCCGCGGGCATGGGTTCGTACTCCCGCATGCTCTGGAAGGCGACGAACTACAACTCCCTGCGCCGCGAACAAGACAGCCTGAAACTGCAGTACGTCCAGCTTCAGACCGAGGTGAAGGACACCAACCAGCGCCTTAACTCCCTGCAGTCGCTTGCGGGCGAGGTGGCCATGGCCTACGGCATCACCCGATTCCGGCAGACACCTTTCGGTTTGACCGATTCCGCTCCTGAACCAGACGAGGACTTCCAGAACTCCGTCGATGAGTTCAGTTATCTGCAGAAGAACGCGACCGCCGTGGCGATGTCGAGCGCCGGGATGCGGCTGCTGCCTGCCGCGCAGTTGAGCAGCCTGGGCATTGTGCCGTCGCTGTGGCCGGTGATCGGGCAGATTACGGGACACTTTGGCGAGCGCCTCGACCCGTTCAGCGGTGAGGGTGCATTCCACGCCGGCCTGGATATTGCCTCGCATTACGGAGATGAAATCCGCGCAACGGCGGACGGCGTCGTTCAGGAAGTGGACCAGCGCGCCGGATACGGCCGGTTGGTCGTGATCGACCACGGCTTTGGCGTGACCACGTGGTACGGCCATTTGTCGGGCTTCAATGTTCAAGGCGGCATGCACGTGAAATCGGGCGACGTGATCGGCTACGAAGGCAATAGCGGCCGGTCGACTGGCCCGCACCTGCACTATGAAGTCCGGATCTACAACACGCCCGTGAATCCCTGGCGTTACCTCCGCAACGTTTCCCCTACGGCGACAGAAGCCGATACAACGACGAAGGCCCCCGTACCCGCATCGATTGGCGATTAACCCCCTCCTCCCGTCGATACCAGACCCACTGCATTGAAATGCCGCTGATTGTCGGATAGAGTCGATTTCTCTTCATCGGCTGGCCACGTCTATCGGCGCCAAATGATATTCAACAGCTGGGACTACTACTTCCTGTTCCTGATCCCGAGCGCCATCCTTTGCCGTCTCGCCGGTCCGCGGTCGCGCCCGTGGGTGATCTTCACGAGCGGCGGCCTTTTCTTCACCTATTTTTCATATACGCAGTTCGGAGGGATCGTCGGAGCCGCTTGTCTGGGAATCTTTCTCTGGGAATCGCTTGTCAGCCGCTTTTACAAGCCTTCTTCCTGGTTTTGCTGGTTCGGCGTCACGCAGACGGTCGTGTTCCTCGCGCTTTTCAAGTACCGCAATTTCGTGACGGGGCTTTTCTGGCATGATCCTGCTCATAACCCCCTTTTCTGGAAAAACGCGTTTCTTCCACTGGGAATTTCCTTTTTTACGTTTGAGTTCATTCACTACGCAGTGGATCGGTACCGGAACAGGACCGAAGAAGGCTTCGTAACCGAATACCTCGCGTTCATTCTGTTTTTTCCCACAATGGTGGCGGGGCCGATCAAGCGCTACCAGGATTTTCTGCCCAAGCTGCGCGGCATTTCGCGGGAATGGGTGGTGGATTGGCAGCGCGGCTTCACGCGAATCCTCACAGGACTCGTCAAGAAATTCGCGGTTGCCGACGTCCTCACAGCCTACACGAACCACCTGAACTGGATGGACATCAGCCTCGCGCGAAGGGCGATTTTGCCCCTCTGGATATTCGCTTACGGCATCAAGATTTATGCGGACTTCTCAGCATACTCGGACATCGCCATCGGCTCGGCGCGGTTGTTCGGGATTCGCGTGCCGGAGAATTTCGACTGGCCCTATCTTCGCACCAACATCACCGATTTCTGGCGGCACTGGCACATGTCGCTCACAAATTGGCTGATTGACTACATCTATATTCCGCTGGGCGGATCGCGCGGGCGCAGCGGGGAAGTGTACGCGAACATTCTGGTGACCATGCTCGTCAGCGGCATCTGGCATGGCGCTGGAGTCAACTTCATCTTGTGGGGATTGGTGCACGGCATCCTGCTCGTCATTCGGCGCGGCTGGCGCCGGATTCGTCCCATGCCCGCGACCCCGCCCCTCTGGTCGCAGCTGGGCTCGTGGGTGCTGACGTATGTCGCGGTGAATCTAGCTTGGGCTTTCTTTTGTATGGACGTGCACACCGCGCTGTTCTTTTTCCGGAGGCTCGTGATTGGATAATACGATGACAACTTTCGATTGGATCAAGCATGCATCGGACTACGTCGGCGGCGCGCAGGATGAGCCGCCCCCGGGTTTCCCCATTGCGCTCAGCCATTGGTGGTTCTGGGCTCTGTGGTGGGGAGTCCTGGTTCTGGCCATCTACGTTTTCTCGGGCCAAAGCTCGAAGTTCATCTATATCGACTTTTAGGTGCAAGCGTGGGCCTTTCAGGTCCACGAAAAGGCCGTTTACGGGATGTGAGCTCTGGCCCTGGAGACGATTTAGAAATTGAGAGTACCAAAACGCATATTTATTCTGGCGCTGGCCGGCATCCTGGTGTTGCTGGTCGCGCTCGATCGCGAGGTCACGCGGTCATCGCAGACGACTGTTCCGCGGGCGCTGATGGCGCGCGTCCGGCAATCCCCGGACGCGACGGTCCTGGCGCTGGGCAATTCCGTGATGGGAGTAGGTTTCAATGAGCCCTCGTTCGACGCCGGAATGGGGCTCGATCAGGGCAATGGAGCGATCAACCTCGGCATGGGCGGCTCAAGCGCCGTCGAGCAATTGCTGATGCTTCGCTACGCGCTGCAGCACGGCCTGCACCCTCGCGTCGTGGTTTTCGGTTTCTTCGATTTTCAGCTGACCCACCCGCTCGAATACGCCACGCGCGATCTGATTGGGAATCGCGCGATGCTCTACTACCTGGAGCCCGAGTACGCGCGCACGCTCTACCATCTTTCGCTGCACGATCGCGCCGAATTCGAAATCATGCGGCACTTCGAGCTGTTCGCCGATCGAGGCCAGGTATGGGAGCGCGTCGAGCTTTTCCGGCGAGAGATCGCGCAGCAAGGCATGCCCTCCGAGAAATCCAACTCGATGGGACGCGCGGTTGATTTCGCTATGTTGGAGTATCCCAGCGCGCCCGCGTTCGTCGCGGAATGCGGCCGCGCGAGCCGCAATCCTTTGATTCCCTCCGTGCGAGAGATCGCGCTGCAGGCCATCGCGGCCGGCAGCAAAGTCTATTTCGTCGAAATGCCGATGCCCCCCGAACACGTGCAAATGTTTTACGACCAGCCGGAGTGGGCAACGGGCTATCGCCCGCACTTGAAGGAAATGTTGGGCGGTCTTGGAGCGACCTACATCGACGCAAGCCACTGGATTCCAGAAGAAACCGCGTTTGCCGATCCGCTGCATTTGGCTTACGAGGGAGGCCGGCAGTTCAGCCAACGGCTCGGAGAATATCTCCGCAACATCGCGCGGCCAAAATAAGAACATCTACTCGGCTTGAGGGATCGCTGGGACCGATTCCGGAAGGGGCGCGGCGCCGCGCTTGCCGCGAATCCAGAAAGAGCCGATCGTCACGAGCAATGCCGGAAGAAGAAATCTCAGACCGTCGCGAAGCAGAGCGGCAGGGCCAACGTATTCATCTGGACCGATGTCACAGCCGCACTTGATTTTGAGCCCCCGAAAGTACGCATAGGCAATTAAGGTCATGAATCCGCAGAACACCAAGCTCGCGACAAGCGCTGAAAAACGCCGTCCGATTCCGCTGACCAGCCACAGACCAAGGAACAGCTCAAAAAAAGGCAGCACGTGAGCGACCGCGTTCGCAGCACTCGGCGAGAGCACCTCATAAGATCCCACCTGCATTCCGAATTGCAGAAGCGACAGCTTCACAGACGCCCACGACCATGCAAAGCCGGGCAACGGCTTCATCTTCCCGTACGCGGCAGCCAGGAATATCGACCCAACCACGATGCCGCCCAAAACCAAGAAAGTTCGCACCACGATGAGGCGCTTTCGAGGGTCTCGCACGCAGAGCGTCACAACAAAACCGGCAAGGACAAGCCAGTACCCATACTCGGCTAGCCAGGTCAACAATAAAGCCAACATGGTCATCAGAAATTTCCTGGTGACGGGTCCATCACTGGCTCAGCAGCGAATCGAAAAATTGTTTCAGGATGGGCCAGGAAACACTGCCGGAGCCGGCTGGCAGATGGTTACCCTTATAAGAAATCACGTAGGTGGGCGTCGCCTGCACTGGAATTTTGTTGCCGAGCGCTCTGTCTTGATCAATGTAGGTATCAAGGGAACAGGTGTCTCCGGTCTGCCCGCCTAGTGCGAGTCGCGCTGGCTTGACCGAGGCGGTGCCCGGCATTTCGCAGCCTTGCATCTGGCTCTGCACGCGTTTGAAATCCGCCGCTGACATAGCGCCAGAAACGTACTTTTCGATGCTGCCGTCCTGTGCCCAGGCGTTCTGATTATCGTAGAGGGCCGCTTCTACCTCTTGAAATTGTCCGACGCGCGCAGAGGCATTCAGCCAGCGAGCTGCCTGGTATCCGTACTTGTGCATCGGCAGCGGGAAATCGCGATGAACCAGGTACACCTTTCCGGCCGCGACGTAGTCCGCGATCATGGGGCGCAAAGTCGTCTCAAATAAGTTGCGGCAGGATGGACATTCGTAGTCGCTGAACACTTCCATCGTGATCGGGGCGCTGCTAGCGCCGTAGGCCTTCACGGGCGCGCCGAGTGAGGCGACTGGCTTCGTCGCCGCAGTCTTGTGAGCGTGCGCGGTCGCGGAGGCAGCGGGCTTCGCAGGCGTCGTGGCGCTTTGCGCGCCCGCGAGAGTCGCGATACCCAGTCCCATGAAGAGTACGGCCCATAAAGCGCGCGTCCGTGCCACTGGTCGGGCGCGCCACGACCGCGAATTCGTTCCCAGCAAGGTGTTCCGTCGGTGAATCACTTCCGCCTCCCCCAAAGCCTGATCGAAAAACGTTACCTATTGTAGCGCGAATTTCGCCGGTGGTGCTGGCGCGTTGCCCGCTCGCTGCTCATTCCCTACTTCGTGCGTGGGATGCAGTCCGCAGCCGGTTGGTTCTCCCACCCTTCCGGGCAGCCAGCAACAAACAGCAATACTTGCCTGCGCCACAGTCCAGCCATCAAAGACGTAAGTCTAATAAAAACATTGCACTACAGACGCACAACAATGTTGACAATAACGCGCTCAATGTGTATGATAGGCCTGTTTCATGGCAGGCCACTCGTCACCGAGCCCGCCAGACGCCAATAGGAGCGAACTCCATGAGTAAGATCATAGGCATTGATTTGGGCACGACCAACTCGGTCGTAGCTGTCATGCAGGGCGGAGAGCCCGTTGTCATCCCGAACCAGGAAGGGGCGCGCACGACCCCGTCGGTCGTGGCGATCACCAAGTCGGGCGAACGCCTCGTCGGCCAGGTAGCGAAGCGCCAGGCGATTACGAACCCGGAAAATACGGTGTATTCGATCAAGCGCTTTATGGGCCGCCGCTACGACGAAGTGCAGGAAGAAACCAAGCGTGTTCCCTACAAGGTGACCAAGGGTCCGCACGACGACGCACGCGTGGACATCTCCGGCAAGTCCTACACGCCGCCGGAAATCTCCGCCATGATTCTGCAAAAGCTGAAGAGCGCCGCGGAGGATTTCCTCGGTGAAAAGGTGACCAAGGCCGTTATCACCGTACCCGCATACTTCAACGACAGCCAGCGGCAAGCCACCAAACAGGCGGGCGAGATCGCCGGCCTCGAAGTCCTGCGTATTATCAACGAACCAACGGCGGCAGCGCTCGCCTACGGCCTGGACAAGAAGAAAGAAGAGACGATCGCGGTGTACGACCTTGGCGGTGGCACGTTCGATATTTCCGACCTGGAAGTGGGCGAGGGCGTCGTCGAAGTGAAATCAACGAACGGCGACACGCACCTGGGCGGCGACGACATTGACCAGCGGATCGTCGAATGGATGGTTGGAGAATTCAAACGCGATCAAGGCATTGACGTCAGCAAGGACCGCATGGCCATTCAGCGCCTGAAGGAAGCGGCTGAAAAGGCCAAAATCGAGCTTTCCCAATTGCAGGAAACGGAAATCAATCTTCCCTTCCTGACAGCGGACGCCTCCGGTCCAAAGCACATGCAGACCAAGCTGACCCGCGCGAAGCTCGAGCAATTGATGGAAGACCTGCTCCAGCGAACCGTGGGTCCAGTGAAACAGGCGCTGACCGATGCGGGACTTACGCCGGATAAAATCGACGAAGTGGTCATGGTCGGCGGCTCGACGCGCATTCCGCGCGTGGTGGAAATCGTGAAGGGACTCTTCAACGGGAAAGAGCCTCACAAGGGCGTCAACCCCGATGAGGTGGTCGCGGTGGGCGCGGCGATTCAGGGCGGCGTGCTCGGCGGCGAAGTGAAAGACATTTTGCTGCTGGACGTGACTCCTCTCTCGCTCGGCGTGGAAACGCTCGGCGGCGTGATGACGGTGCTTATCCCGCGCAACACGACGATCCCGACGCGGAAGTCCGAAACATTTTCCACCGCGGCGGATAGCCAGACCTCGGTCGAGATTCATGTCCTGCAGGGCGAACGGCCGGTGGCCAATGGCAATCGCTCGCTCGGGAAATTCCATCTGATCGGAATACCTCCGGCGCCACGCGGCATGCCGCAAATCGAAGTCACGTTTGACATCGACGCGAACGGCATCTTGAACGTCTCGGCGAAGGACAACGCGACGAACAAGGAGCAAAAAATCACGATCACCGCTTCGACCGGCCTCAGCAAAGAAGAAGCCGAACGCATGAAGAAGGAAGCCGACGAACATGCCTCTGAAGACAAGACGCGCTTGTCGGAAGTCGAAGCGCGGAACAAGCTCGACAGCTTGATCTATCAAGCCGAAAAGCTGGTCAAGGAGAACCGCGAAAAACTGGCGGAAGCGGACGTCAAGGCCGCCGAGGCTGCGATCGAGCAAGCTCAGGCCGCCCTGAAGGAGGGCGGGTCGGAGAAATTGAACGCAGCGTCCGATAGCCTGACGAAGGCACTCAGCCGCATCGGCGAAGCAATGTATAAGGCGCAGCAGAGCGCAGCAGGCTCGGCCGGCGCAGCAGGTGCGGCCGGAGCCGGAGCGCCCGGAGCTGGAGCCGATGGCGCGGCCGATGGCGGCCACCCGCATGGGCAAAGCGACGTGGTGGATGCCGAATTCGTTGACGTGGACGAATCAAAGAAGCCGAATTGAAATGAAATCCCGCATAGCGGGATTTCAGCCGGAGAGCGGACCGGATCGACTCGAAGGGTCTGTTTTTCGGCCCGAAGGCGGGAATTCCTCGTTCGGGCCGGCGGTGCCGGTCCGAACGATCTTTGTTACTGATTCAAGCTTTCATTCGTTGCCAGAATGCCAACCACACCCAAGACCGACTACTACGAGCTGCTAGGGGTCCCGCGCAAGGCGGCGCTGAAAGACATCCGCGCGGCATACCGCAAGCTCGCGCGCAAATATCATCCCGACCTAAATCCCGGCGACAAATCCGCCGAGGAGAAATTCAAGCAGATCCAGGAAGCCTACGAAGTTCTTTCCGACACAAAAAAGCGCCAGATGTACGACCAGTTTGGATTCAATGTCCCCGGCGCGGCCGGCGGACCGGGCCCAGGCGCGGGATATGGCGGCGCGTCTCCCGAAGATATTCACTTCGATTTCGGCGGATTTGATTTCGGCGGCGGAGCCGGTCAGGGCGCTGGCGCGGGTGGAACGAGTTTCAAGGATCTCTTCAGCCAATTCTTTCGCGGCGCGACAGCCGCGCAATCAGGCCACGAGCGCGAGCCTGGCAGCGACCTCGAATATCAGGTCGAAATCACATTTGCGGAAGCGATGCGCGGGACGGTCAAGAAATTGAGCTTCACCCGTCTCGATGTCTGCAACGCCTGCCACGGGTCGGGCTCCCCGCCGGGCGACGAAAAAATTTGCCCCACCTGCGGCGGCTCCGGCCACGTCACGCAGGTGAGCGGCAAGATGCGGTTTCAAGTTACCTGTTCGCGCTGCGGTGGCAGCGGACGTCTGCACACGATGTGCCGCAATTGTGGCGGCGAAGGACGCGTACAGCGCGTCGAAACGCTCGATGTTCGCATCCCGCCCGGTGCGCAAACCGGCTCGCGCGTGCGCGTGGCCGGCCGCGGCAATGCAGGAGTCCAGGGCGGACCGCCGGGCGACCTTTACATCATCACGAAGGTCGCACCGCACCCGTTTTTCGAACGGCGCGGCGACGATCTCTACACGGTCGTCCCGATCACAGTGAGCGAGGCCTCGCTCGGCGCCAAGGTCGAAGTGCCGACCATTGACGGTCGGGCCCAGGTGCGCATTCCACCCGGCACAAACAGCGGCAAGAAACTCCGCCTGCGTGAAAAGGGCGCGCCCTCGGCGCGTCATACAGGCCAGCGTGGCGACCAGATTGTCGAAGTACAGATTGTGGTGCCAAAACCGGAAGACGAGCGCGTGCGCAATCTCTTGAAGGAACTCGGCAAACTCGATCACGAAGACCCGCGCCTGGAACTTTTCTCGCGCGCGACGGTTTAAGAGCCGGAAAGGAGACGACGATGGCAACGCGGCCCAGGAAAAAGGCAAAAGCCGGCTACATGATCAGTGCCGTCGCCGAACTCTATCAGCTCCATCCGCAGACGCTGCGTCTGTACGAACGCGTCGGCCTGTTGAAGCCTTCGCGCTCGCAGGGCAATACGCGGCTCTATACCGATGCGGACCTCGAGCGTCTCGAGGTCATCCTCAACCTGACACGCGAGCTGGGCGTCAATCTTGCCGGCATCGAAATCATCCTCAACATGCGCGACAAAATGGGCGAGATGCAATCGCAGATGGAAGCTTTCATCAAATTCGTTCGCAACGAAGTCGCGCGCGATTTCATCGCCGGCGCCGAACGTCCCTCGCGCAACGCCATCGTCCGCGCCGCTCCCCGTCACGCTTTCCGCGTAGAGAAGTGACGACCCGATCCGGGTCGTCAACCTGAAGCCAACGCGCTGATTCGAATCGACTGAAGGATTTCTCGTGGCGCTCCTCGATTGCACTCAAATGATCGAAATCCACAGGTCCTGCAATTTGCACAAGCACTCGTCCGCTTGCGCTACGCAAATAGCCCGCATATGCTTCTTTCATGGCGCGAGCGGATTGTAACGTCTGCCAGGGCAGCGGCTGGAAGATTGTCGAGCGAACCGCTCCGGGCGCGCAGGCGCTTGCGGCGGATGGTTCTGGCTCCGCTGTCGGCGAACCGAAAATGGTGTGGGCGGTTCCGTGCGATTGCACCACGGCCGACCGTGCCGGCCATGTGCTCGGACGGGCGCGCGTTCCCGAACGCTATCGTCACTGCGACTTCGAGAATTACGAAACGGACAACGAAATCGAAAACGTCTCCCGCGAGCAGCTCGCTGCATGGAATCGCAGCCTCGCGCAGGCAAAGCTCGTCGTACAGGGCTTTGCCGCTGAATTTCCCGTTGGCAACGAAAACGGCCTGCTGTTGATGGGCCCGTGCGGCGTCGGCAAGACGCATCTCGCCGTCGCGGCGCTCAAGGAAATCACTCTTCGCGGACACAGCGGACTTTTTTACGATTACCGCGAGCTGCTCAAGGAAATCCAGGATAGCTACAACGCCGAAAGCCAGGCCACCGAGATGGGCGTCCTCGAGCCGGTGCTGCAAGCTGAAATTCTCGTGCTCGACGATATCGGTTCTAGCAAGCCATCGCTCTGGGCGCTCGAAACCGTCGGCCACGTCCTGAACACGCGTTACAACGAGAAGCGCGTCACCCTGCTCACCACCAATTTTCTTGATTCAGAGACGGCAGCAAACGGCGCCGCTCCGTCGCCCAGCCCGCGCGTCGTGGGAATGCGCGCGCCTGCGATTGAAGACTCGCTGACCGAGCGCGTCGGCAAGCGCATCCGCTCGCGTCTTTACGAAATGTGCCGCACCGTCGAAATTTTCGCCCCTGATTACCGCAAGGAAATCCGCAATATGAGCCGCGGCCGCGCGTAAAGGCGTGGGCGCACAATGTGAAACGTCGATCTTTGGCGACCTGAATCGACTACATCCGTAGTGACCATGCGATTTGCTTCCCTTCGTTGGTAAAGGATAGACTTCTTATTGAGTTCTCCGACCTCCAAGGCCTAACGGAGAGAAATCTGACGGCCCGGAGGCGATGCCCTCGCAATTCGAGGGCTGAGGGTTCGGGTGGAAACGCCCGTTCCTCCCTGTGTTTGGAAAGGGGAATGTCTCGCGCTTGAAAACGGCGCGCGAGGCGTGTCGCCCAGGTCCACACATGGATTTGGGCTTTTTTATGTGCGCATACGATGCCACTCGCTGACAAATTCGGCCGCCAGATAACCGACCTACGCATCTCGGTCACGGACCGCTGCAATTTCCGCTGCGTCTATTGCCGATCCGCCGATCCGGAAAAGCACGTACCTTCGGGCGAACTGCTCACGTGGGACGAATACGAGAGGCTGGCGCGCATTCTGGTCGGAATGGGCATCCGCAAAGTTCGCGTTACCGGCGGAGAGCCGCTGGTTCGCCTCGGCGTCGAGGATTTCATCGGGCGGCTCAAAGCGCTCGGCGTAGGGGATCTTTCGATGACCACGAACGGGCATCTGCTGGCCGAGCGCTGCGACAAGCTCGTTGCGGCGGGGCTGAACCGCGTCAACATCAGCCTCGATTCGCTCGATCGCGATAAATTCGAGCGCATCACGCGAACGAAGACGTTCGATCAAGTGATCGCCGGGATTGATGCGGCACAAGCCTCGCCGCTGCGCCCGGTGAAGGTGAATGCCGTGCTCGTCCGCGGAATTAATGACGACGAGGTCGAGGCGTTCGCCGGCTTCGCGCGCGACCGCAATCTGATCATGCGCTTCATCGAATTCATGCCGCTCGATGCCGACCGCGCGTGGACGCGCGAAATGGTGGTCACCGGCGCGGAAGTGCACGATCGCATCGCCGCGCGCTGGCCGCTGGTGCCGGTGGTTCACGAGCGCAGCGAAACCGCGCGCAAATTCCGGTTCGCCGACGGCCGCGGCGAAATCGGACTGATCTCTCCGGTCTCGCAACCCTTCTGCGGACATTGCTCCCGGTTGCGCCTGACCGCCGATGGTAAGCTCCGGACGTGCCTTTTCAGCAAGGAAGACCACGATTTGAGATTCCTTTTGCGAGGCGACGCGACCGACCGCAAAATCGGCGACGAAATTCACGCGATTGTCGCGCAAAAGGAAAAGGGGCACGGCATCAACGAGCCGGGCTTTGTGGCGCCCTCGCGCACCATGGTTTCGATCGGCGGGTGACAGTCCGACTAGGATTGTCACCCCGAAGTAGCAGCGCGGCTGAGGAATCTCTCTTCCATTCAGCAAAAGCTTAGCTCATCATTCGTGAGAATTTGACGACATGGCTGACGACGAATCCAAACTATTTTCCCTTCGTGACGCGGAGCGTCTCCGCGCGCAGCTCGAACCGATTCTGATTGAGGCCATCGACGCGCGCCGAAACCTTGGCGAGCTCGAAGAGCAACTCGCCCGTCTGTCTGAGCGCGTGCAGCAGTCCGGCGGCTTGATGGTCCCCTACGAGAAAGCCGCGAAGCAGCGCCTGGAGCGCCATCGTTTGGCGGAGTCCATTCAGTCGGCGCTCGAGCGAATCCAGTCCACCGGCTGCGTCGTCAAGGATATCGAAGTCGGCCTGCTGGATTTTCCCGCCCGCATGAATGGCGAGGCTGTCTATCTCTGCTGGCGGCTCGGCGAGGATCGCATCCGTTTCTACCACAGCCAGGACGAAGGTTTTTCAGGCCGTAAGCCAATTGACCCGCGCGATTCCGAGTACCGCAATCCGATCCAATAGGACTTATCGTGTTGCCATCGAGTGGGCGCCGATCGCCTGCGTCCAACTGCCCATCCTCAATCACCCGGCGCCCTTACGGCCCGATGGCGCCGACCACGATGACGACGCTCTGGCGTCGGCCGCCGATTCGATCGACGAGAATCTCCCGGATCTCGCTATCGGATGAAATGGGCGATTCCTGCGTGGGTTGTGCCGCCGCGTCCAGGGATGCGAAACCGCCTCTAGTTTCTTTCACCCTACCTCGTCGATCGCTGGTGTTCCGGAGTAAAGGCTTGATGCAGTTCTCGTTCGCCGAGCGATCACTGCGGCACGTCCTTTTATTTCCCCGCGATCCTGCTAATGTGGCTACTGTGATCGAAATGCATTCGACTCGACGCAATTTTGGAGTGGTAGCGCAATGACTCATGCCCCCGAAAACCGCCTGAAAAATTCCGCGAGTCCATATCTGCGGTCAGCCGCGCACCAGCCGATTGATTGGAACGAATGGGGCGAGGAAGCATTCGCCAAAGCTCGCGCAGAGGGAAAACCGGTCCTGCTCGATATCGGCGCGGTGTGGTGCCACTGGTGTCATGTGATTGACCGCGAGAGCTACGAGAATCCCGAAATCGCGGCGCTGATCAACAGCCTATACATTCCGGTCAAAGTGGACCGCGACGAGCGGCCCGATGTGGACACGCGCTATCAATCCGCGGTCAGCGCGATTTCCGGCCAGGGCGGCTGGCCGCTGACGGCGTTCCTCACTCCAGAGGGCAAACCGTTCTTCGGCGGCACGTACTTCCCGCCAAACGACGCGGGCGGCAGGCCCGGATTCAAGCGCATCCTGCTGGCGATTTCCGAAGCGTTCAAGGCGCGCCGCGCCGAAGTGGACAACTCCGCGAACGCGCTCGCCGAAGCCGTCGCCAAGGCGGAACTGTTTCACGGCGCGCGCGGAGTTTTCGACGCGCGCGTGGTTGAGGCCGTAATCGATTCGGCGCTCAAGCAATTTGACGAGACTCACGGTGGCTTCGGCCACGCGCCGAAATTTCCGCATGCCGGCGCCGTGGACTTGCTTCTCGAGCGCTATCAGTCCCAGCGCGACCCGCCATTGCTGCACGTCGCCGAGCGCACGCTCGAGGGCATGGCGCTGGGTGGTGTCTACGATCAGGTGGGCGGCGGATTTCATCGGTACTCGGTGGACGAGCGCTGGTGCGTTCCGCACTTCGAGAAGATGACCTACGACAATTCCGAGTTGCTGAGGAATTTTCTCCACGGTTATCAGGTAACAGGCAAACCACTGTTCCGCGAAACGGCCGAAGGGATCATCGCGTGGGTAGGAGAAGTTCTTTCCGATCCAGCGCGCGGAGGATTTTATTCGAGCCAGGACGCTGACCAGACGCTCGATGACGATGGCGACTACTTCACTTGGACGCAACAGGAAGTTCGCGCCGTGCTGACACCGGACGAAGCTCGCGTGGCGGAGCAGTACTACGACATCGGTCCCCACGGCGAAATGCATCACAACTCCGAGAAAAATGTTCTCTGGATCGGGGCAAGCATCGAAAATCTCGCGAAAGAACTGGGGATGGACGAAACAAACGCGCGTATTTTGCTCGCTCGTGCGAAGGGAAAATTGCTAGCCGCGCGCAGCGAGCGGCGGCCCACTCCTACAATTGACCAAACGCTCTACGTCGGCTGGAACGCGATGTTTGTCTCCGCGTATCTGGAAGCCGCGCCAGTGCTCGATCGGCCCGATTGCCGCGAATTCGCACTCAAGACGCTGGAGCGCGTCCTCGCCGAAGCATGGGACGAATCGAAGGGCTTTCTGCACCGAGTCGGCGGGCCGCGCCTGGAAGGGTCGCTCGACGATCAAGTCTTCGCGGCTGCCGCGTTGCTCGATGCCTATGAGGCGACGCTCGACCGGCGCTACCTTGACATCGCCGGGCGGGCGATGCATCTCGCTCGCGAGCGATACGGCGATCCCGATGGCGGCGGATTTTTCGACCGCGCGAACGACGCTGCGCCGATGGGCGGGCTCGACGTCCGCCGCAAACCGCTGCAGGATTCCCCTACGCCGGGAGCGAATTCCGTCGCCGCGATTGTGCTCGACCGGCTCCATGGCTTTGCAGGCGAGCGCCTCTACCGCGAATGGGCTGAGAAAACGTTGGAAGCCTTCGTAGGATTAGTGCCGCAGTACGGACTGTTTGCCGCGACCTATGGCCTTGCGGCTCTGCTTCACGCGCGCCATCCGATGCAAGTGATCGTGAGCGGCGCGGCAGGCGACCCGAAAGCCGCCAGCCTGGAAAAAACCGCGCACGGTGTCTATCGCTACGGAAAAGCGATTCTGCGCGTTACGCCGGAACAATTGGCAACCGCCGCGCTTCCCGCCGCGTTGCGCGAAACTCTGCCGCACCTCGACGCGACACTCGCGCAAGCCTTCGTCTGCGTCGAGACAACTTGCTATCCGCCGGTTTCCGATCCTGACAAGCTGGCCGCGCTCCTGGTCGAGGTGGCCCCGGGCGGCAAACGCGCTTCGTGACAAGCGCTCGGACGCGGCGCCTAAGGCACGACCGGCAAACCGATGAAGCTGGCATTGCCCGGAGTATGCCAAATGCGCTGTGTCGCTTTCTGATACTCCGCGGCTTTCGCATTAATGATGTTCGGCACAAACGTCTGCGGGTTGCGATCGTACAGAGGGAACAAGCTCGATTGCACCTGAACCATAATTCGATGCCCCGGCAAGAAGACGTGGTTCACCGTCGGGATGGCAAAGCGGTAAAGCAAGGGCTGGTCGGGGCTGATTGCGTTGGGATGTTCGAAGCTCGTGCGGTATCGTCCGCGGAAGATGTCCAGAGAGATTGCCAGCTCGTAACCGCCCAGCGCCGGTTGCGAAGGCACCGTATCGGGATAGACGTCGATTAACTTCACAGCCCAATCACTGTCACTGCCACTTGTAGAGGCGTAGAGGTTCACCTCGGGCGCACCGCTCACTTTGAGCGGCGCGGTGAGCGGCTCGGTCACAAACGTGAGCACATCAGGGCGGCCATCAACAAATCGCTGATCGTCAACCAGCCAGTGCCGCCATGCATCGCTGTCTGACTCAACGACCGGTCTCGCTCTGTACGGCACGGGCTTCGACGGATCGGAAACGTATTCATCGTATTTCGGTATCGTGACACCCGGACTGTCGAACGACAAACGTCCATTCGCCGTCAGATAAAGCGGCCGCGATTTGTTGGGGCAACCCTGATCGCAGCTCGGCGGCCAGGACGGCAAGCGATCCCAGTGGTTCTCGCCTGTGTTGTAAATCAACACCGGCGGAGTATTGGCCTTCGGGGCGTTGTCCAGCAGGTATTGATTGAAAAATGGAAGCAGCACATCTTGGCGGACCTGCAGGGTCGTGTTTCCGTCCCAAAGCAGCGGTCCGAGCGAATAGCCGTCGCCGTTGATCTGGCTGTGCCGCCAGGGACCCATCACCAGATAATTCTTGTCGTTATTGGTGTCCTTTGGTTCGACAGCCGCGTAACAATGGATCGCGCCCCACATGTCTTCCTGGTCCCAGAGGCCCTGCAGCCACATGACTGGTACGTTCAGCGGAAGCGAAGCCATGATCTTGTCCAGGGCTTGCCCCTGCCAAAAACCGTCGTAGGCTTGATTTTCCTCCATCCGTCGCCAGAAAGGCATTTGATCCAAACCGGCGGCGCGCGCAAAATCGCCCGCCGATCCCCGCCTAAGAAAGTTCGTGTAATCGTCATGGCCTTGGCGCGGTATGGCCGGAGCATTGGCTTGCACTGAAGTTTGTTCCCTGATGTAGTCGAGATTCGGTTGGCGAAAAGCGCCGTAGTGGAACCAGTCATCACCCATCCAACCGTCCACCATCGGGCTCTCGGGAGCCACCACCTTTAGCGCCGGATGCGGATGTATCAGCGCCATCACAACCGTAAAGCCCTCGTACGATGACCCGATCATGCCCACTTTGCCATTGGACTCAGGCAGATTTCCTACCAGCCAGTCAATCGTGTCGTACGCATCGGTCGTGTCGTCGATACCGCTGCTGTTGAGCGGGCCAATCGGAGGCGGCGTCATGATATAGGCGCCTTCGGAACCATATTTGCCGCGAACGTCCTGGAACACGCGAATGTAACCCGCCTTAACAAACACCTCGTCGCTCAGGGGAAGCTCGTCGAGCATATGGGGCGACTCGGATCGCGCAGCGCGGTCTTTGGCGTTATAGGGCGTACGCGTCAGCAGAATCGGCGCGTGCGCGGCGCCTTTGGGAATCACAATCACGGTATACAACTTCACCCCGTCGCGCATCGGAATCATCTCGACGCGTTTGATGTAGTCATAGTCCGACAGCGGTGCTTTGAAATTAGCCGGAATGTCAGACTCGATGGGCTTGCCCTGCGCGAGCGATGGCAAACTCGTCAGAGTGAGAACTACGGCAGCAACAGCGGAACGCCAAAGTAAGGTCATGGGATGTCCTTGTGCGCGTCGGCCCAGCCGCCAACCATACAAGAATAAACCGGGAATTGTGATGTAGACCTAGGAGAATTCGGACGGGGCTCGCGACGAAGTCTTTTCATGATGGCGCAGGCGCAACGTATAATTGGTGCGCCTAGCCAACTGGGGTTTCAGATGGCCCCCGAGAAGCGAGATCAGCCGACCCGTAGGACTTAATGTCGAGGCAACAACCCATCGCGGTTTACTACGAGCATCCTGTCTGGTTTGAACGGGTGTTTGCGGAGTTGGACCGGCGGAAGACTCCTTACGTGAAGATCGATGCCGCCCATCATCACTACGATCCTTCCGCAAATGGACACGAAAACTTTGCCCTGGTCTTCAACCGGATGAGTCCCTCCGCCTGGAATCGTGGCCGCGCGGACAACATCTTCTACACTCTGAATTATTTGTCTCACCTGGAGCATCAGGGCACTCGTGTGGTGAACGGCAGCCAGGCATTCCAGTATGAGATTTCGAAAGCGTTGCAGCTTTCTCTGCTGCAGAGTCTTGGTCTGTCTTATCCCCGTTCGCGCGTGATTCACAACTCGAGCGAGGCTCCTGCGGCAGCGTCGGGGTTCCGCTTTCCCGTGGTTGTGAAACCCAATATCGGAGGCAGCGGAGCGGGCATCGTGCGTTTTGACACCGCTCGACAGCTCGAAAGTGCGGCCGCCAAGGGTATCGGCCTGGGATTGGACGGCACTGCGCTGGTGCAGGAATTCATTCCCGCGAAGGATGGTTATATCGTTCGGGTCGAAACGATTGGTTACAAGTACCTGTATGGCATCAAGGTTTTCACTTCCGGCGAGACGTTCGATTTGTGCCCGGCGGATATTTGCAAGGCATCCGACGGCACTGAGCTCAACACTTCCTGCGTGATCGAGGGACCGAAGAGCGGACTTCGCGTGGAAGCTTATCAGCCGCCAACCGGGGTGATTGCCGACGTGGAGCGCATCTTCGCGGCCACCAAGATCGAAGTAGGAGGCGTGGAGTACATCACCGACGCCCGGGACGGCCAGCTCTATTATTACGACATCAATGCCCTGTCGAACTTTGTGGCCGATGGCCCGACGCTGCTTGGCTTCGATCCGTTCGTTCGGCTCGTCGACTACCTGGAACGGGAGGCGTCGTGATGCGATACGGCTACTGGATGCCGGTGTTCGGCGGCTGGCTGCGGAATGTGGAAGACGAAAAGATGGAGGCGAGTTGGGAATATGTAAGTCGCCTTGCGCGGCGCAGCGAACAGATCGGCTTCGACCTCACGCTGATTGCGGAGTTGAACCTCAATGACATCAAAGGGCCCGAGGCTCCTTCGTTGGACGCGTGGTCAACGGCAGCTGCGCTGGCGGCGGTCACTCATTCGCTCGAGCTCATGGTTGCGGTGAGGCCGACATTTCATTCCCCGGCATTATTGGCCAAGCAGGCCGCCAACATCGATCACATCAGCGGTGGAAGGCTGTCGCTCAATATTGTTTCCTCCTGGTGGGCGGACGAAGCGAAACAGTACGGAGTCCATTTCGAACAGCACGACGATCGCTACGCGCGCACAGCCGAATGGCTAGAAGTTGTGAACGGCGTTTGGACTCAGGATCGCTTTTCGTTCTCCGGAAAACACTATCGCGTGGAAAACACGGCCCTGGCACCAAAGCCAGTCTCGAAGCCCCGACCCGCCCTGTATGCCGGGGGGGAATCACAAACCGCCAAGGACCTTATCGCTCGCACCTGCGATGCCTATGTGATGCATGGGGACCCGCCGGCCACGATTCGCCCGAAAATTGCCGACATGTCCGAGCGTCGCCGCCAGCGGAAGCTGCCGCCGCTACAATTTGGCGTTGCCGCCTACGCGATCGTGCGCGACACCGCCGAGGAAGTGAATGCGGAGTTGCGGCGGATTACGGATGTGAAGCAGAACGCAGCAGGGTTCCAGAATTATCAACAGTGGCTCGCTGGCACTCAACTGGAGCAGCGGGTTTCGCTGGAAGAATACTCCGTTTCGAATCGAGGACTGCGGTCGGGCTTGGTCGGCACGCCGGATCAAGTCAAGGCTCAGATAGCCGAATTCGAGCGAGCCGGCGTGGACCTTCTCTTGTTGCAGTTCAGTCCGCAATTCGAGGAGATGGAGCGGTTTTCCGAGGTGATCATCCAGAATCATCCCAGTCCGGTTTCAACCGACGAACGCTAGTGGATTGCGCCGCTCGGAAAGGGGAGGTCGCCACGCAATAGCGGCTGAATCGCCGGAATCAAGTTCTGGCCGATTGGATGCTTGGACAAAAACCTTTTCGCCCCACAGTCCTTTGATCTGCGAGCAATCAGAGGATCGTCGTGAAACGAACTCATCAGGACCAGAACATCTGGCCAGGATCCGGCGATTTGCTTCGCCGCATCAAAACCGTTTATCACCGGCATTGCAAGATCCAGACGGATGATCTGTTGCGATTGTGTCTTTGAGCGCTCGACCGCCCCCCGACCATCGGCGGCCTGGCCATGGACGGGCCAGTCGGCCTGCCGTTGAAGTACGGCGAGAATCATTTTTCTGATAGCCGGCTGGTACTCAACGACGAGAGTTCGAACCGTAAAGGATTCGCTCGCGGAGCAGGAGACCCGATTCGCGAGGCCCTTTGCCCACAGTACTCCTAGAGCTCACGCCGTTCACCCCCACAGTACAATGGTCGGTGTCGATTCAACTGAAAACGGATGGTCCACCGCCCGCGCGCCAAAGGATTTGACGCGCGGCGGAGCCGATGCGATAATTTCTCGCCTTTGTTTGTCCGTTGAAGCGTGTGCAGCGGCACCGGACAGCACGCCCAGAATCGTAAAAACAACCAGGAGATTGGGGCCGCAGTACCTTTCCTTCACGATGGAAATCGCCCACCAGCTCGGCAAACTGTTCCTCGGTGCTGTGCCGACCGTCATCGTCGTTCTGCTTTTCTATTTTTTCCTGCGATGGGCATTCTTCGGCCCGATTCAGAAAGCCATGGCGGAGCGCAGCGCGCGCATCGAAGGCGCGCGCGCAGAGGCCGCGGCCGCCGAAGCCGGCGCCAGGCAGGAACTCGATTCCTACCATGACGCGCTGCGCAAGGCGCGCGCGGAAATCTACGCGGAGCAAGAACTTGCGCGGCAGGAAGCGAACGAAAACCGCACGAAGCTGCTGAAGGCCATGCGCGCGCGAGCCGAGGAAGACGTGAACGCAGCCAAGAAGAGAATCGCGGCGGAGGTTGCTACGGCTCGAGCGCAAGTGGAAAGTGAAACGCTCGCTCTGGCCAATCAGATCGCTCGCGCCATACTCGACAAGCCCTCGTCCTTGCGCGGTGGTTCCGGCAGAGGCTCGGGAAGATGATGCGCGCCGTCCGGAATTACGCGATGTCCCTCGCGCGATTCGGCCTGTTTTTCGTCCTCGCAGCCGCGCCTGCCTGCGCCGAAGAGGCGAAGCAATCGCCAGCCGACGCTCCGATTGGCCAGGTTTTCCGGTGGATCAATTTCGCCATCGTTCTCGGCCTGCTGATTTATGGCTTCCGGAGCGCGCTCCCCTATTTCCGCACGCATGCGGAAGAAATCTCGCAGAAGATCGCTGAAGGCGCGCGGGCGCGCGAGGCGGCCGAAAAGCGGCGCAGCGAAGCGCAGGCCAAACTCGCGAACATCGGCACGGACGTCGCCGAAATGCGTCTGGAGGCGAAGCGAGCGGCAGCACTGGAAGCCGACCGTGTTCGCGGATTGGCACGGGCCGAAGCGGACAACATCGAGCGCGCCGCGCAGGCGGAAATCGACGCGACGGAGCGCGCCGCGCGCCTTGAATTGAAGGCGCTGGCGGCGCGAATGGCCATCGAGCGCGCGGAGGCCTTGCTGCGGCAGGAGCTGACGCCGAAGGTTGAAAGCGCGCGGTTCCGGACGTTTGTCGCGGAGCTGGAAGGCGGCGCGAATTGAACGGCGCGGTTTCATCCCGGTACGCAGCGGCGCTTGCGGATGTGGCGCTGGAACAGAACGTCGCAGATCGCGTGAAGCGCGACCTGGCCGCATTCACGAACGCGTACGATTCCTCGACCGACCTGCGAAATTCGCTCGAAAGCCCCGCGGTCGGGAGAGACGCGAAGCTGCAAGTTGTCCAGAAGCTCGCTCGGCGCATGGATCTGGCTCCGGCGGTGCAGAATTTCCTCTGCGTCCTGGTCGACAATCGCCGGACGGAGATGTTGAGTGAGATTCAGCAGTCGTTCCACGTGGAACTGAATGCCCGGCTCGGCATCGCCGAAGCGGATGTGACCTCGTCAAGCGCATTGAGCGCCGAGGAGCGGAAACAACTAACCGCGGCGCTTGAAAAGCGCAGCGGTAAGAAGATCGAAGCGCGCTTCCACGAAGACCAATCACTGGTGGGCGGCGCCGTCGTGCGCGTCGGCTCAACCGTTTACGACGGTTCGGTGCGCGAGCAATTGACCCGGTTGCGCGAGCAGCTGGAAGCGGAATAGGAGCCACGGATGGCGAATATCAAGTCAGACGAGATCACAAAGATACTGCGCGAGCAGATCGAGAACTATCAGCAAACCGTCGCGGTCGAGGAAGTCGGCTCGGTGATTTCCGTCGGCGACGGCATCGCGCGCGTTCACGGCCTGGACCGCTGCATGTCTGGCGAAATGCTCGAATTTCCGCACGGCGTGTTCGGCATCGCGCTGAACCTCGAAGAAGATCAGGTCGGCACGGTGCTGCTCGGCGATTACACCCAGATTCGCGAAGGCGACACGGTAAAGCGCACAAACAGGATTATGTCCGTGCCCGTGGGCGAGGGCATGGTCGGGCGCGTGGTGGATCCTCTCGGGCAGCCGCTCGATGGCAAAGGCCCGGTCGAGACCGATCAGCGCAACCCACTGGAACGCATTGCCCCGGGTGTGGTGGATCGCCAGCCGGTGCGCGAACCGGTACAGACCGGGATCAAGGCCATTGATTCGATGATTCCGATCGGGCGCGGCCAACGCGAATTGATCATCGGCGACCGCCAAACCGGCAAGACCGCCATCATTCTCGATACGATTTTGAATCAGAAGGGTGGTGACATGATTTGCATCTACTGCGCGATCGGGCAGAAGCGCTCGACCGTCGCGCAGGTGGTGAAAACGCTCACGGACCACGGCGCCATGGACTACAGCATCGTCGTCGCGGCGACCGCCAGCGAACCGGCCACGATGCAATACATCGCGCCCTTCGCTGCGGCCGCCATGGGTGAATATTTCCGCGACACCAAGCGCCACGCGATTTGCTTTTACGACGACCTTTCGAAGCACGCGCAGTCGTACCGCGAAATTTCGCTTCTGTTGCGACGCCCCCCCGGCCGCGAAGCGTTCCCGGGAGACGTTTTCTTCCTTCACTCGCGCCTGCTGGAACGCGCCGCGAAATTGAACGACAAGCTGGGAGCAGGCTCGCTGACGGCGCTGCCCGTGATCGAAACGCAGGCGGGCGACGTATCGGCCTACATTCCGACCAACGTCATCTCGATTACCGACGGCCAGATCTATCTGGAAGCGGACCTTTTCAACGCCGGCATTCGCCCCGCGATCAACGCGGGTATCTCGGTGAGCCGTGTGGGCGGCAACGCGCAGATCAAGGCCATGCGTCAGGTGGCCGGATCGCTGCGGCTGGACATGGCGCAGTATCGCGACCTTGCGGCGTTCGCGCAATTTGGCACTGATCAGCTGGACAAAACCACGCAAGCACAGCTGGCACGAGGACAGCGGCTGATGGAAATTCTGAAACAGGATCAATACCAGCCGATTCCCGTGGAAAAGCAGGTCCTGCTGATTTTTGCCAGCGCCAATAAATACCTAGACGATATTCCAGTTTCCGAGTGCGCGCGATTCGAACGCGAGCTGTATCCATTTGTCGAAGCGAACTACGGCGGACTGCTGAAGACCCTCCGCGAGAAAAAGGCTCTCGACGACGCTGTACGCGCCGATGCGAAAACGGCGCTCGATGCATTCAAGGAGCGATTCATGCAGACCGCCGGAGCGGCCGCGGCGACCAACTAAGGCCGACTCAGTTCTTTTCATGCCCACACTTCTCGATTATCGGCGCCGCATCCGCTCGGTGAAGAGCACACAGCAGATCACCCGCGCGATGAAGTTTATATCCGCTGCGAAACTGCGCCGCGCGCAGGAGGGTGTGTTCGCAGCCCGGCCTTACGCGAGCGAGATCCTGCGCGTGATGCGTTCGGCTGCGGCCCGCATGGAGTCCGCGGCGCACCCGTTGCTCGAGAGGCGACCCGAAGAAAGAATTCTCGTCGTCGTCCTCACAGGCGACCGCAGCCTCGCCGGGGCGTTCAACACGAATGTGATTCGTCGCGCCATCCTCTTCATCCAAGAGAACTCGTCGAAGAAGTCACAGATGATCGCCATCGGCAAGAAAGGCCGGGACGCGCTGCGCAAGCGTGGATGGGCGATTGCGCGCGAATATCTCAACGTCTCCGCCAAAGTGGATTTTACCATCGCGAAGGAAATTGCCGGACGCATCGCGGACATGTACGCGGCTCGCGAAGTGGACGCCGTGTACGCCGTGTACAATGAATTCAAGAATGTGATGGTGCAGAAGCTGCGCACCGCAAAGCTGCTGCCGATTGATCCAGCTGTTCTCGATTCCGGTGCGGAAGGAGACGCGACGACATCGGGCCGCCTCCGCGACGAGCATGGCGACGCGCTGCCGATGGACCTGTCAGTCTCCGGGAAATCGCAGCTTGTGGACTACATCTACGAGGAACCGGTCGAAGAAATTTTCGGCGGCCTCGTGCCACGCTACCTGGAAGCGGAAGTCTATCGCATCCTTTTGGAATCGGCGGCGGCGGAGCATGCCGCGCGAATGACGGCCATGGATTCGGCCACGCGGAACGCGTCCGACTTGATCGATTCGCTGACGCTCGACATGAACAAGATTCGCCAGGCGGGAATCACGAAGGAACTGATCGAAATTGTAAGCGGAGCAGCCTCCGCGAAGTCATAAGGCATCGAGTAGCGAGATAGGAGAAAGTCAGAATGGCAACGGACAAGAACAAAATCGGCCACGTGACCGAAGTCATTGGCCCGGTGGTGGATGTGCAGTTCGAAGAGGGGCACCTGCCGCTGATTCATAATGCCGTGCGTATCCAGAGTGAGGGATTCGACATTCCCGAGCCGCTCGATATCATCGCGGAGGTGGAGCAACATTTGGGCGAAGGTCGCGTCCGCTGCGTCGCGATGAAGCCTTCCGAAGGACTGGTCCGCGGCATGAAGGCGGAAGATCTGGGCGAGCCGATCTCCGTGCCGGTCGGCCGCGGGACCTTGGGTCGCGTGCTCAACGTGGTAGGCGAGCCGGTGGATGGTCTGGGACCGGTGAAGACTGAAAAGCGCTACCCGATTCATCGCGCGGCGCCATCGCTCGAAGATCAATCCACGACCCTGGAAATGTTCGAGACGGGCATCAAGGTCGTGGATTTGCTCGAGCCTTACCTGAAGGGCGGCAAGATCGGACTGTTCGGCGGCGCGGGAGTGGGCAAAACCGTGCTGATTCAGGAGCTGATCAATAACGTCGCGATGAAGCACGGCGGCGTTTCCGTGTTCGCCGGCGTCGGCGAGCGCACGCGCGAGGGAAATGACCTCTGGCTCGAGTTTCAGGAGTCGGGCGTCATCATCCCGGGCAATTCGGAAAAGTCGCGCTGCGCGCTGATCTACGGCCAGATGACGGAACCGCCCGGCGCGCGTCTCCGCGTGGGACTGACCGGTCTGACCGTGGCGGAATATTTCCGCGACGAAGAACATCTCGACGTGCTGCTCTTCATTGACAATATTTTCCGCTTCGTGCAGGCGGGGTCGGAGGTATCAGCGCTGCTCGGCCGCATGCCGTCCGCGGTGGGTTACCAGCCAAACCTCAACACGGAAATCGGAGAACTGCAAGAGCGGATTACTTCGACCAAGCACGGCTCGATTACGTCCGTGCAGGCGATTTACGTGCCGGCGGACGATTACACCGATCCCGCGCCGGCTGGAACGTTCACGCACCTGGACGCCACAACGAACCTTAGCCGCCAAATCGTGGAGCGCGGCATTTATCCCGCCGTCGACCCGCTGGCGAGCTTCTCGCGCATTCTCGATCCGCGCATCCTCGGCGCGGAGCACTACGCCGTGGCGCGCGCCGTGAAGTCCGTGTTGCAGCGCTACAAGGAACTGCAGGACATCATCGCGATTCTCGGTATCGAAGAGCTTTCGGACGACGATAAGCAGACCGTCGCGCGCGCGCGCAAAGTCGAACGATTCCTTTCGCAGCCGTTCTTCGTCGCCGCGCAGTTCACCGGCATCGAAGGAAAATACGTGAAGATCGAGGACACCATTCGCGGTTTCAAAGAGATCGTCGAAGGAAAGCACGACGACCTGCCGGAGCAGGCGTTCTACATGGTGGGCGGAATCGAAGAAGCGCGGGAGAAGGCGGAAAAGATGGCGGCAACCGCGTAGCCTTCGCGCGCCGAAACCAGGATCTAACGAATGCTACCCGAGGCCATTGAACTACAAATCGTCACGCCGGAGCGGCACGTCCTGCAGGAGACCGTGCAGTCGGTCGAGATACCCGGCAAGGAAGGATACCTTGGCGTGCTGCCCGGACACGCGCCGCTGATCACGGAGCTCGGCGTCGGAATTTTGGCGTATCGCAAAGGCTCCGAGAACCGTTTTCTCACCGTCATCCACGGCTATGCTGAAGTGCTGCCGGACCGCGTGATTGTTCTCGCCGAAATTTCCGAGAAGGCGGAAGAGATTGACGTGGGGCGTACCCGCGCGGCGCACGATCGCGCGCAGGCCGAGCTCGCCAAGGCGGGCGTGGGCAGCGACGAATGGCAGCGCGAGAAACTTGCACTTGATCGCGCCCTCGTGCGCATGCAGGCCGCGGCTCGGACGACCGGCTCCACGGCCGGTGGCGCGCAACATTAGGATGGCCCCGGCTCTTCGCCCCCCTGTCCGCATCTGGTTAACCGGCATCGAGTCCCGGTACTTCCCGTTAGGTCCAATAACTGGCAGGATTGAGGCAGCTTCTCTCTCGCTTCCTGGCGGCTGGAAACACGGAAATGCCTGAACTCACGATTTACTGCACCAAGTGGTGCGGCGATTGCCGTCGCGCGAAGCAGTTTCTGCGCGAGCGCGGGGTTGCGTTTCGAGAAGTGAATATTGACGAAACGCCGGATGCAGAAGAGCTCGTCTTGCGCGTGAACCACGGCCTTCGCAAGGTGCCCACGCTCGAAGTCGAGGGCCGTTATTTCGCGTGCAGCCCCTTCGACCCCTACCAGCTCGCCGAAGAACTAAAGATCCCCCTGAATCCATAAAGCCGTGCGTGGTGACTGGTAATGAGTGGAGGCACGCCCCTGTGGCGAAATGCACCTCATCAGTCACGAATCACTCATTACTACAGCCTTTAGGTGAGTCCAGCGCCGCGCGTCATTACGCCCGCTACGCGCAAGTCGGCCGTTAGTGCGACGAGATCGGCATCCGCGCCGACGGCGATGATTCCCTTCTTGCCCGCAAGGCCCAGCCGCCGCGCGGGGAGAACCGTGGCCATGCGAACGGCATCCTTCAGCGGGACGCCGAGCGCTACGACATAGCGCAAGGCGCGATCGAGAGTCAGCGTGCTGCCCGCGAGCTTCCCTTCCGAATTTCGCGCGACCCCATCCTTGACCGTGACCTCGAAATTTCCGAGGCGATAGCTGCCGTCGGGCATTCCGGTAGCGGCGATGCCGTCGCTCGCGAGCAGCACTGCGTCGAAGCCTTTACAGCCGAGCAGGATCTGGATGGTAGGCCCAGCGACATGCACGCCATCGGCGATGACCTCGGCCGTCACTTCGGGATCGGTGAGGATCGCGCCCACGACGCCGGGATCGCGATGAGTGAAGGGCCGCATCGCGTTGTACATATGGACAGCGTGGCGCGCTCCAGCTTGGATTGCGGCGCGCGCCTGATCGTAGTCCGCATCGGTGTGGCCGATGGCTGCGACGATCTTGGCTGCGACGGCGTATCGAATCAGTTCGCATGCGCCGGGAATTTCGGGCGCGATGGTGACAATTTTCACCAATCCATCCGCCGCGTCGATAAATTTCTGAAGGATTTCGACCGACGGCCGGGCAATCGAGTCAGGTGGATGCACGCCGCGGCGCGCCTTGCTGATGAACGGGCCTTCGAGATGGATGCCGACGAATTCCGCCGCGAGCTTGCGGTCTTCGGGCGAATCCGTTGACTCCTCGGGCAGCTGCTCGTGGCTGCGAATATAGCGCGCAATGCCTTCCAGACTGTGGCACGTCTGTTCGATTGGTGCGGTCACCGTGGTAGCAACCAGCGACGTGGTGCCATGGCTCGCAACGGTCCAGGCGATGCGGTCCAGCGCCCGCGCGTTCCCATCCATCACGTCGTGGCCGCCCGCGCCGTGGATGTGCACGTCCACGAACCCAGGCACGACGGTCATCTCGGCGGCGACGTAGTCCACCGCGTCGGCGGGCACGCGGATTTCGTCGCGATGCCCAATCGCCGCGATGCGGCTGCCTTCGACGACGATGATCGCGTCGTCAATCTCCTCCTCAGGAGTCAGGATCTTGCCAGCATGGATGACCGTGGTCTGCATCGTCTTCTCTTCCCAGGGGCTACTCGAGAATGCTACCGGAAGAGGGCCGCGAAATCACAGCCGAGCTTGCATCCGTGTGCTTCTTCGTTACAATCGTGTGTCGCTCAAAATCGGAGGGGAATGGAATGGCATACGACAAGCGTTACGTGGCGCAGAAGCGCCAGCGGCGCCGGCGCAAGACCGCCAAGGCGAAGGTGAAGCTCTATGAGCAGGGAAAACTTCCGCACGATAAACTTCCCGCTCTCGCAAAGAAGTTTTTGACACGCAAGATGCGGGCCCTCAGCAAAGCGGAATAATTCCGGAGAAAAGAAAAAGGGCGTCCCAGTACAACGAGACGCCCTTTTGTTTCATCGGCCGCCCCCGCCAGGGGAATGGCAGCCGGTTCGTTTAGTTTCCGGAGGTCTGGGCGTGCGCTGCACCAGCCTTCGGCGCGCTCAGATAACCGACGATCTTATCCTTGCCGATCGAGTTGACGACGAACTCCAGCGGCGCGCGGCTGCCATTCTGGAAGAAATACAGCGGCTCGTTAGCCGACAGATTCCTCTTTTCATGGAGTTGATCGTCAACGAAGATGCTCACCGAATACTGGCTCTTCTTCGTGTTGACGCCGCGTAGTTCGACCATCAAGCTGCCCACCTTTTCGCGGGTGTTCTTCTTGTCGATGGTGAACTCGTAGTAGTCGCGCTCGCCCAAGCGGCGGAGCTCTTCGACTTCGTCGTGGTTCTTTGCAATCAGCGTGCCGAATTCGCCGCGAGTCAGATTCAAGCTGTTCTTCGTCGAGTCGAGGTCGGTTTTGACGCCGGTGACGTCCGTGCCCAGCTTATTGACGTCGTCGACGCTGGCCTTTGTGGCCAACTGACCGTTCACGTTGTTCGTGAGATCCGTCAGCTGCTGCGCGTCTTCTTCCTTGATCTTTTTGGTCTGCGTTCGCGCGCGGCCGAGTTCGGATTCCGTCAATTTCATCTTGTCGGTCACGACGCTGAGTTCACCCTGGAGCTGAGCGTTGGTGTCCTCCGCCTTCGCGAGCCGCTGACTCATCACGTCGTCACTCTGCGTGAATTGCCGCGTCTGCGACGCTAACGTTTGCTGGAGCGTATTGGCGCGGTTGGAAGCTGTCCAGCCCACACCGAGCGCTGCGAGCGATACAACGGCCAAAACCACCACGACAATCCCGATCCATCGCGGGGCGGCCCCTTCCTGCTCTATCACCACTGGCTTTTCGTCGATCATTTTCGTTTCCTCCGTGGGAACCCCTTGCTAAACACAGTAGGAGCACGCCCGGAACCAAATGGGCCATTCCAGGTTCAGCGGGAATAAGTACAGTAGAATAAATAATATCCAAGGATTCTAGGACAGGCCAAACCGCTCTCGCCCTGGGCTGACCCTGCAATATTTACGCGGAATTAATGGTTTCTGCGCACTAACCATCTAGGCACTACCGGGAGGCTTTCCGGGGCGAACATTCGGGATTTCCCGTACCGAGGCGACGCTCGATATCGCGAGCCGGGCAAAGTTCTGACGCGACGCGCTTAGCGCGCGATGGTCATACTCTGCAGGCGCGCGATACGGTCGGCGAGCGGTGGATGTGTACTGAATAGGCTGGACAGGAATTGCCGGCCCGCCAGGGGAGCTACGATGCATAGCGCGGATGTGGACGGCGGAATGTCCATTGGGATTCTCTGGTTGTAGGCGCCCAATTTCTGGAGCGCGCGTACCAGGCCTTGCGAATAGCCGACCATCTCGGCGCCGGATGCATCCGCCTGATATTCGCGCTGGCGGGAAATCCCCAGCTGCAGCAGCATCGCCGCGATTCCGCCACCCTCACGGTCACGATCGTTTCCGCCGCCGAACCAGAATCCCATTCGCGCGATCCACGTAACGGCGCCGGCAATGGTGGCCGCAATGGAAGACGTCAAAATGTCGTAATTCCGGACGTGCGAGAGTTCGTGGGCAATCACGCCCTCGAGCTCTTCGTCGTCCATCAACTCCAGAAGCCCCTGCGTGACGGCGACCGATGCGTGGTTCGGATTGCGGCCGGTGGCGAAGGCGTTCGGAGCCGACTGTGGAATCATGTAGAGCTTCGGCACGGGCAAATTCGCCTTGGCGGCCAGCCGCTCCATCACAGCATAGAGACGGGGCGATTGCTCACGGCTGATCGGCTGCGCGCCGCTGGACATCAGCGCAATCTTGTCCGAGAAAAAATACGCCGTGCCGTTCATGAGGATGGCGAAACCAAGCGCCATCGTCATGCCGTTGCGCCCGCCGTAGATTTCACCGATGAAGAGCAGCACCAGAGTTAGCGCCGTCAACAGGAATGCGGTCTTGAATGTCTTCATGGTCCTTGTCCCTGGCGCCGGTTCAGGCGGCGCCTGCCTTCGCGTGTTCGCGATTGAATTTCATCTCCCCGGTTTTCGAATCGGCGTCTACGACCACCGAGTCGCCCGGCTTTACCTCGCCATCGAGGATTTTCAGCGCCAGCGGATCCTGGATCAGCCGCTGGATGGCCCGCTTCATCGGTCGCGCGCCATATGCCGGATCGTAGCCCTCGCGGAACAGCAGCGCCTTCGCTGCAGCGGTGAGTGTGAGGGTCACTGTCTTCTCGGCGACTCGCTTCATGAACGAGTTCATCTGTAGATCAATGATGCGCTCGATCTGGTCCTTGCCGAGCGGGCTGAACATCACGATATCGTCAATCCGATTCAGAAACTCCGGACGAAATGTTTCCCGCAGCGCGCTCATGGCTTCCTCGCGCGCCTTCTTCGGGTCCTTGCCCGCCAGTTCGAAGATGGCCGTCGAGCCAACGTTCGAGGTCATGATGATCACAGCGTTGCGGAAGTCCACCTTGCGACCCTTGCCATCGGTTAGATGCCCATCGTCGAGAATCTGCAGCAGCACGTTGAAGACGTCCGGGTGCGCCTTCTCGATTTCGTCGAGCAACACGACGGAGTATGGGCGCCGGCGAACCTGTTCGGTCAGCTGTCCACCCTCCTCATAACCGACGTAGCCTGGAGGAGCGCCGATCATACGCGCAACGGAATGCTTCTCCATGTACTCGGACATGTCGAGCCGCACGATCGCGCGCTCATCATCAAAAAGAAATTCAGCAAGCGCTCGCGCGAGTTCCGTCTTGCCCACCCCAGTAGGCCCGAGAAACAGGAACGAACCGATGGGCCGATTGGGATCGCTCAATCCCGACCGGCTGCGGCGAATCGCGTTGGCGACGCTCGCGAGCGCCGTATCCTGACCGACGACTCGCAGGCGCAGCCGCTCCTCCATGTGGATGAGTTTCTGCACTTCGCCCTCGAGCAACCGTCCGACGGGAATCCCTGTCCATTTGCTCACGATTTTGGCGATCTCTTCCTCGCCAACCTCTTCCTTGAGCATTGCATGATCTTTTTGCATCGCGGCGAGGTGATCCTGCGCGCTCTTCAACTCTTTTTCGGCGGCGGAAAGCTTTCCGTAGCGAATTTCGGCAACGCGCGAGAGTTCGCCGGCGCGCTCGAATCGCTGCTCTTCGGCCTTCAGCCGCTCAATTTCTTCCTTCTGCTTGCGGATTCGGCCGATGGCGTCCTTTTCGGTCTGCCAGTGCGCTTTCAGGCCGTTCGATTGTTCGCGCAGCGCGCCCAGTTCCTTTTCGAGCTGGGACGTGCGCTCGCGCGAGTGCGCATCGGATTCCTTCCGCAGCGCTTGGCGCTCAATCTCCAGTTGCATGATGCGGCGCTCGATCAAATCGATCTCGGTCGGCAGCGAGTCAATCTCCATGCGCAGGCCGGCCGCAGCCTCGTCCACCAGATCAATCGCCTTGTCCGGCAGAAAACGGTCGGTGATGTAGCGCTGCGACAGCATGGCCGCGGCAAGGATCGCCGCATCCTTGATGCGCACGCCGTGATGTACTTCGTAGCGTTCCTTCAGACCGCGCAAAATCGCAATGGTGTCTTCCAGGGAAGGCTCGCCAATCTGGACGGGCTGGAAACGACGCTCGAATGCAGGATCTTTCTCAATGTACTTTCGGTACTCATTAATCGTCGTCGCGCCGATGGCCCGCAACTCCCCGCGCGCCAGCGCAGGCTTCAGCATGTTCGAGGCGTCCATCGAGCCCTCGGCCGCTCCTGCGCCGACGAGCGTGTGCAGTTCATCGATAAATAGAATGATTTGCCCCTCGGATTCCGTCACTTCTTTCAGCACGGCTTTGAGCCGATCTTCAAACTCACCGCGATACTTCGCACCCGCCACCAAGGCTGCGAGATCGAGCGCGACAATACGCTTCGGTTTCAAAACCTCCGGCACGTCGCCGGCGATAATGCGCTGCGCGAGTCCTTCGACGATGGCTGTCTTGCCCACTCCTGGCTCGCCGATCAGCACCGGATTGTTTTTCGTGCGACGCGCGAGAATCTGCATCACGCGGCGAATTTCCTCGTCGCGGCCAATCACAGGATCAAGCTTGCCGCGGCGAGCAGCGTCGGTGAGGTCACGAGCGTACTGCTCGATCGCACGATAGGTGGATTCGGGGTTTTGCGACGTGACGCGATGGCTTCCGCGAATGGTCGTCATCGCCTGGAGAATGGCATCGTGGCCGGCGCCGTGGCGCGCCAGCAATTGGCCCGCCGGATCGCGATCCGCACCGGCGATGGCCAGCAGAATGTGTTCGGTTGAGACGTACTCATCCTTCAGGCGCTGCGCTTCCTCAAACGCCTTCTCCAGAACGGTACTCGAGCTGCGGCTGAGAGACTGTTCCGAGACGCCCGAGACCTTCGGAAGACGCTCGATCTGTTTCTCGATCTCGCTCCCAAGCGTCGTGGGAGACACTCCCAGTTTTTCGAGCAGCGGGGGCACTACGCCGTCCCCTTGGGCGGTCAGCGCCCCTAACAGGTGCAGCGGTTCAATTTGCTGCTGGCCAGAACGCGCCGCCATTTCCTGCGCCGCCTGCAGCGCTTCCTGGCCCTTGACCGTCAATTTTTCGAGCCGCAACATATTGAAATTGTCTCACTTTTTCAAAGCGCGTCAAATCGACAGCGCGCGCTGGGATCTTCTCACTAATTAGCTCGCGAGCATAATATTATCTTAGTGTCTCTATGTCAAGTATATTCCGCGCCACCGAGCCGCCTATCCCCGCCCCCACTGCTACTCTAAGACCCTAAATATCATACACTTGAGATAGTGCGTTTCGGGCATGGTTAGTATGATGGGATGATCCCGCGCCTGGGTTCTCCGCTCGACGACGGCCACTTTCTTGCGAGCATCATTAGCCGCCTCCGCAACGATCTGAAGGAACAGCGGTTCGGTGATGTGGTAGGAGCAGGAGCATGTCACCAGGAAGCCTCCCGGCTTCAGAAGCTTTAGCGCCCGTAAATTGATCTCCTTGTAACCGCGGCGAGCCGCAGGGATGCTGTCGCGATTCTTGGCGAAGGCCGGTGGATCGAGAATCACCATTTGAAAGCGGCGACCGGCATCGTCGTATTCCTTCAGGAGATCGAAGGCGTTGCCTTCCCGGAAGCTCGCGTTGGAAATCGAGTTCAGCTGTTGGTTTCGACGGGCGGCTTCCACGGCCGTGAGCGCCATGTCCATCCCCTCGACGTGCTCGCATCGGTCCGCGACGGTAAGCGCAAATCCGCCCTGATAGCTGAAACAGTCCAGGATATCTCCTGAAGCATAGCGTCGCGCGGCCCAATGGTTTTCGCGCTGGTCGAGAAAAGAGCCGGTCTTCTGCCCCTTGGCGAGATCGCAAACAAACGTGATGCCGTTTTCCTGGGCGAGGACTTCCGGCGGAACATCGCCGTAAAGAACGCTGACGCGCTGATCCAGCCCCTCGAGCAGCCGCACCTTCGGATCATTTCGCTCGACGATCCCCTTCGACGAAAACTGTTCCACTAGAATTTCGACGAGGAGATTTTTCAATCGCTCGCTCGATTGACTGAGCGTCTGCAGGACGATGTAATCGCCATATCGGTCAACAATCACGGAAGGCAGGAGATCGGCTTCGCCGTAGACCATCCGGTAGGCGTCGGAGTTTTCGACCACCCGTTCGCGATAGGCTGCAGCCCGGCGAATTCGCGCCGAGAAAAATGCGCGGTCAATGGGAATGTCCTCGCGGGTGAGAAGTCGGATGGAGATCTGCGACTTGTCACTATAGAATGCGCGGCCAGCGAAATTGCCGCGTTCGTCGGTGAGCCGGACCACAGCGCCGGGTTCCGCGTGGGCCGATCGAACGTCACTTCGATAGACCCAGAGATGACCAGAGCGAAGGCGCTCAACGCCCCGCGGCGTAATCACCACAGATCCTTCCGTCACAGGTCTCGCGGTCGCCATGGATGAGGGCACGGTCGGTCTATGTGCGCGGACGTTTGTTCGTCGGCGGTCCCAAGCGTCTGCTCTTCGATACGACTACAATCCACCTGATGATTCGTCGCTCAAGCGCCGGGCATGTTCAGCTTGCGCTTCCTATGAAGCTTCAGAGCGGACGCGCGCAGCGTCTCGGGAACATTCTTGTTGGCCGTGAGTTTCACCAGGTCTGTCGCCGTAAGCCGCGGGAACAGGTGGAGCGACACGTCGAGCGGAGTTTTAGGGTTGTTGACGAGATTCCGCACGACGGAGTAATTCTTCATGAAGAGGCGAGTCAGTGCAATCGCTCGGAGTATTTCTCCCGTCAGGTTGGTCATCGAGGCAAAAGCCTCGACTTCCGTGTCGGTCAACCGAGGTGACTGCAGCACGCACCTTTGCACCAGTTTGTTCGGATCTTTGATCAACAGCATCCGCTCCGTGCGGCCGCCCTTGAGGGCCAGTGTGAGCCGCTGGACCACGTTCATGTGCGTGACCTTCTGCAAGAGCGTTTGGCGCTGCACCGGGTCAGGCTCGGCCTCCGCGGCCGCCTCCGCGATTTCCGCGGACGCGACGGCGCCTTTTCGCATGTCGGTGAGCAATTCGCGCTGTTCCGCATTCGCCCCCGGACAGGTTCCCACCGCGATAATCAATTGCGGGTCGGAGGTGAATCGCTCGAGATTGTCGAGCAGGGATTGGATTCCGGCCGCGGTCAGGTGATTCGCCAGGCGCGCGACATGCGCGGTGGGGCATGCAGTGCTCTTGGCAAGCGCATCAGCGACACCCGGTTTTTCGCCGAGGTTATCCGTGCAGTACGTAAAGAAACGCGCGTCCGCGTCGTTGCGCGCGGATGCAGCAAGAAAGGATTCCAGAGGTTGCGTCAGCAGAGCGTTCTGTGCGCGGTCGGAAATCGTGGGATCGGGGTCCGCCGCCAGAACCGCCAGCAATTCCACGCGATCCTCCGGAGCGAGCTGCACGCCTCCCGAGCATACGGCCATCTTCTGTTCGGGACGCGCGTGACCCGAACAAATTTGGGTGCGGAGTTCAGCGCTAATGGGATCCTCCCGTGGCGGGCTTCAGATCGTTCCGCGTTAACGTAACGCTCCCGGGCTGCCCGGATGTTCCCATGGGCGGTACGGTCTGACCGTTGAGTTCGAGCGACAGCGCGCCGGATTCGCTCGAGGTGATTTCGAAGGTATCGCGCGCGCCGAACTGTCTCCAGTCATTCGGCCGCACCGGGCCGTCGAATACAACCTTACCGTCGGCGATGATCCTTACTTTGGCTGGTTTCCCGGCATGGATTCTGAGAGCGAGGCCAGCGGCGGGATCGCCCGCAGGTAAGCCGCTTGAGATTCCAGGGCCCGGCGCGACGGATTGCCCAGAAGAGACGCCGGCACGAGCGCCCCCACCGGCCGTCAGGAAACTCGCGTGAAGCCACGCTCCCAGTCCGGAACCGTAGCGATGGTACCCGGTGACCCCAGCAACAGCGAATAGTGCGATCGCGAAAACCGCAGCCACAGCCGGACGCCAATTCCGAGGCATCTGGCGGGCCCGTTGGGTGGTGACGTGGACGTGCACATCGCTCGCGGTTCCTAGGGCGTATTCGGCGACCAGGCTATCCTCATCAAGCCCTAAAAAACGCGCGATCGAGCGAATGAACCCGCGATTGAAAACTCCTCCGGGAAGCTGATCCCATTGATCTTTTTCAATTGCCTCGAGAAAGCGCGTGCTGATCCGCGTGGCTGCCGAGATCTCATCGAGTGAAACTCCGCGCATTTCACGTTCACGCCGAAGGTGTTCGCCGAAAGGTGTCGAAGACATCCGCAGGGACCAACAAAAATATAGGCGTCGGCTGATGGGGTGTCAATGCTACCGGGAAGGAATGCCGCAAAGACAGGCCATTGGCCTTTCGGCAATCGACACGGAATGCCCGTTGCGGCAGGTGAAAATCGTTCACTATAATGTCAATGTTGCTCCCTGAATCCCAAGACGCCAAGCCACACAGCCCCGCCGAACGATTGCGGCGAGCCGCTGACTCCAAGCCATTTGACGGCGTGGAACGGCGCCGCAATCCGGACGTGGAACCTCTGATCCCCGAAATCACGCACGTCACGGAAGTAAACGTCTTCCACGAACTCGGCAAAGCGCTCACCTCATCTCTGCAGCTCGATCAGGTCCTGCGCACCATCATGGAAAAAATTAATGAGGTTCTACGCCCGGATACGTGGTCGCTGCTGTTGATGGACCTCGACAAGCGTGAGCTCTACTTCCAGATCGCCACGGGAGTGGGAGCCGAAGCTCTGAAAGATGTGCGCATCCAGGTCGGCCAGGGACTCGCAGGCTGGGTGGCGGAGTCCGGCGAAGCGGTGGTGGTTGCCGACACGAGCAAGGATTCGCGATTTTTCGGGCAAGTAGATGAAAAGACCAAAGTGGCTACGCGTTCGATCGTCGCCGTGCCGGTGCGCTTCCGCGATCAGTGCCTTGGCGTGATCGAGCTGATTAATTGCATCGGCCCGGAGGGGTTCAGCGCGCGAGACCTCGCTCTTCTTGAGGCGCTCGCCGACTACGCCGCGATCGCCATCGAAAACGCACGGCACGTCCAGCGAATTCACGAACTCACGATTACCGACGACTGCACCAGCCTGTACAACGCCCGTCACCTGAACTTCATGCTCGACACCGAAATCTATCGCTCGCACCGCTACGCGTTTGAATTTTCGCTGATATTCATAGACCTCGATCACTTCAAGAGCGTGAACGATACGCACGGACATTTGGTCGGCTCGAAGCTGCTGGCCGAAATTGGCGAGGCCGTCAAAGAAAAGTGCCGGCTGATTGACCTGGCGTTCCGCTACGGCGGCGATGAATTCGTGGTCTTGCTCCCGCAAACATCCAAGGAAAATGCGCTCGGCGTGGCCCACCGTCTCCATAAGCTGATCCGCGAAACGGAATGGCTGAAGGAAACCGGCCTCAACGTGCACGTGACGGCTAGCGTGGGCGTGGCGGCGTATCCCACCGACTCGCGCACCAAAGCCGAGCTTTTGCACCTCGCCGACGAAGCGATGTACCTCGTCAAGAACACGTCGCGCGACAGTGTCGCCGCCGCGGGCGTAGGCATGCTTCCGAGCCGGTGACGATTCGACTGTCGTCATCTCACTGCTCGGACTCCTCTACAGTGGTTGTGGGGGGAGCCCCCTTAAGGGAAAATTTCGGCCACACCCCTGGCTGCGGTCACACCTAGGACGAATCTGCCCCTGCGCCGGAGAGTGGAAACGAGATCTCCCAAAGGTTCGCGCCCCCATTCGACCGCGAGACCAGCGGGACCGTACGGACCGTGTCCCCGACGCCAAACACTACGAAATACGCATGCTATGGTTCTGGGAGCGATTTTCATTTAGGCGACTATGAAATTCGCTGGCGTTCAATGGAACCTGCAATCGTGCGATGAACGACAAAACGCTTCAATTGAAGATACGACTTGCGAAGTTGGGTGTGGTTCTCAGCATGCCCGTCCTGATTATGGGGATCGTTCTCGCGGTCATATCGCTCCATACACAACGCGAAACCATCGGAGTCGTCCTGATCGCCCTTGGCACGACGGTAATGGCAGCAAATACTGCGGCACTGGCCCGTCTGAAAAAGATCACACCGACCACCTAGCCCTGAGTTGGGACAACCTACGATCCGAATTGCCACGCAATTTTTCCGAGAAGCGTTAATCGGGACTGGAGCTGTAGTTTTTGAGTTTCGATTGGGAAAGTCGATCAATGCTATGGGAAAGTCGAGCGAATTGCCAAACTTTGGATTACACTCGGCGACGGTCTGAACGCAAACGAGCGGGGGGAAATATGTTTCACTTAATCTGGTACATCCTCATTGGGCTAATTTCGGGGTTCATCGCGAAATCGGTGATGCACGTGCACATCACGATGTTCTGGACGATCGTGCTCGGCATCATCGGATCGATCCTCGGCGGCGCCGTTACCCACATGTTCTTGCGCCCGAGAAACGAACGATATCATCCCGCCGGCCTCTTTTTTTCCACACTGGGCGCGATCCTGGTACTTTACATCTGCTATAAGCTGAAGATTCATTTTCCCGAGGTCTCGCCGCCTCTACTGCATTAACGTAAACCGTACCTCGCAGGATCACCTGTCTCTCGGCAGGAACACCGGAATCGGATGCAATAGTCCGCCCCGGGGGGACTTGAATGCAATCTCCAAGACGGTGTCGTACTGCATTATGAGAGGAAATCTATCACGATTCCGCGCTAGCTCCGGATTACCGGTAACTTGGGTACCGGAACCCACTTTACCGGATAGCGTTTATCAGTTGAGTCTTGTGAGCCAGTCGTCGGATTACCGGAAATGTCCGTTCGCAGTACTCCACTTGTCCGGGAAGTGCTGGCAGCGTTAATCAGGACCTACTTCAAATTCGAGGCTTGGTTCCTGCGAAGGCATGGTCGGGGTGATTTACCTCGGACTTGGAACAAGACACCACCGATTATGACGAAAAGCCACGTAGAATTCTCGGCGTAATTAGGTCCAATCTTCCCCCTTCTACCGTGAGCGCCTAGGGAGACTCAAATGAGTGATCCGTCGATATCAACCTACGGAGAAAAGAGCCCGGGCTCGCCGCAGGAACTTAGCGTGTTTTCCTTCCTCATCGGAAAACGGGAGGGAAAAGGAAGAACTAAACTTGAGAACGGGAAGTTCGCCGAATACGATGTCACTTGGATCGGTCGATATATCCTCGATGGGCCAGCCATAGCCGATGAACTGCACGGCCCGGCTCCAGACGGGAGCCCCTATCTGGGGATTAGTCTTCGACAATATGATGCCCAAAACAGGACATGGATCATCGAGTACCTGAACGTGCCCAATTCGTTCTTGCGGAAGCAGGTCAATAGGGAGTCGGGATCAGTCCGCGTAAGTGGGCGAAATGTAACAGTCACTTCGGAATCGCCGGGTGTCGTGGTCCGTGAACATTACCAAGTGGAAGATGACACCACCTTCGTCTATCGCCTGGATGTGTCTAATGACGGCGGAAAGAGCTGGAACGAAGGACAGGTGGAGATGACCTTGCGGCGGTCGAAATAGTGGACTCCGATTAACCGGATGACCGGACTGGAACCAGGATGCACAGAAATACTCAAGGCGCCATCGAGAGATGGGCGGGTTGTTGCAGACTTGGGTGGGCCGCGATTCTACCAGGCCGGATTCGGGCCTTTGTAAACCCAGTCGGCGACTTGCTCGTTGTAAATCTTCCGCTTGCTGAACAGCCACTGGCCGTTCACCTTCGCCATCTCATCTTCGTAGTTGCCGAACGAGTCGAGCTGAGCAGTTCGATTGGGATTGTTGTTCGAATAGTGAAACCAGTAGGCTCGTCCGACTGCCTTGTCGCCGTCTATTTTAATGACGATGTTCGAAATGTTGTGACGCCCGGCGGCAGGACGCAGTCCTGACGTATCTTTCACCGCGCGGTCCGCGTCACTTTTCGCCATGCCCTGGATCATTTTTCGGATCGCGTCGCGACCTTTTACGATGGGGCCGTAGTCGAGCACGCCATCCTCGGTGAACGTGGATGCGTAGGTATCGGCGTCTCTAAAATCCAGCGCGAACATATAGCGAGCCTGAAGATTTTCGATCTGTGCGCGATCCTCACCGTAGCTGCTCTGGGTGGAACGTGAAGAAACTGTGGCTGCCAGGAACAGAACCGCAATACCGCACAACAAAATACCTGTCGCTTTCCGCATTTCGGTTCTCCTTTTTGTGGGTTTGTCGTCGGGTGTATTCCGGCCGCCGCACATCATACAGAATACGGGGCCAATCATGTATCTGGAAAGTGCGCATTGAGGTTAGTAGCAATGTAAGGTAAGGCCGGACGAGGTGGCCCCGCCCGAAGTTCGCGGTAAGGAAGAGACGTCGCTGTTCTCAAACTTAATCGGCGGTCCGTGTGGTGCGGGTACGGTCGGAGCGTGGAAGAACGTTCAGGTCAGCATGGCGCTCGATTATCGCAAAACGCCCGTTACCGTTCGGTCGTTGAGAGTGAGTTTTGCGCTTCCGGCGTGCGAACCTTTGACCAAGCGGAGCCAGCTACTTCGCCATGCTGCCTTGAATTTCGGCCAGAGTACTTCGCGCTCTTTCCCACTCGGAGTCGTGAGGAGAAAGCTCCAAGAACTTCTGAAGCTCGAGGGCCTCGTCGCCGCGATCGCCCGTCGCTCGATACACCTCCGCAAGCAGCAGGTGGAGTTCCGGAATTTGGTTACTGTTGTCGAGCCGCTCCGCGATGCGCCCATCTACCACCGCCTGTACGTATCGCTTCAAATGTAGGTCGGCCATCGTTTTGTAAAAATAAACGTACGGATCGTTGGCCGGATCGAGCGATCGGGCGTGATCGGAAAACGTGTAAACGTCGTCCCAATGGTTTGTACGCTCCGCAAACTGCGCCAGACAGATGTAGGGCGGAGCGTATGTCGGGTCCACTTTCATCGCCTGTTTGCAGGCCTGGGCGGCTTCGTTATCTTTGTTTTCGGCCGTCAGAGCTTGCCCGAGCACTACCCAAGCCGCGGCGTAGTCCGGATAGATTTCCACGGCTCTGCGGGCATGATCTTCCGCCGCCGCGAAGTTATCGTCCCTTAGCTTCCCACATGCCTTTTGGAACTCATCACGCGCCTTCCCCGGAACCGCCAGCCGCGTCACGCTCACCGTCGGGCTGTTCACAGCCGCGGCCGTCCAACTCTCGCACGCCTCTGCTCTGATCAACTGGCTGTAACCAGTCGGCATCGTGGGGGAGGGTGTCGCCTGCGCGAAGCCTGGCTCTGCCGTCTGCAGAACTGGCCCGTGTCCGCCTTCCGGGTTAACGGTTCCGGCTTGCGCACCTACCGATGCCGCCGAGACCAGAATCATCGTCACGCATGCAAGCAGGGAGGCGAGAGATACCGTTGAACTGCGTGCGCGCCTGAATCGCAAGCCTTCGCTTTTTCCGGCGCGAAGAACGCAAGGGGCCCTGGGTTGGTCGGCGCTCACCATGGCAACTCTGATCTTACGCTGAACAATTTTCGGCGGCACAAACTTTACAGGAATTCAGCGGGGGGCACAAAATTCGCGTCCTTGATCGCGCCTACCTCCTCGCATAATCGGGGGTTGGCAACTGGATTCTCCAATTCGTGAACTCATGCCTGGTTAACGCGTAAACAGGAGAAGTGAAGCAATACTGCAAATGGACGGGTATCCGACTCGGGAGTTGGGGTTTTAATCATGCTCCGTAATATCTGACCACAGTAAAAATGAACTTACCTTCATTGCCGCTTATCTGCACGGTCGCATCGAGCTCGAAGGGTGTGCTATCGGCAGAACGAATATCGGTCAATTCGGCGGCTTTGCGGAATGTTTGAGCCGAGTCGTCCTTGTCACCGGCATACGAAACTATTGTCATCACCGCACACGCTGCGACTGGAACGGCGTATTGAAGCAATGCGCGGTGCAAGTGCCTCATAGAGAGCGGCGGTATAAACCGGTTATCCGACTAATCGTCCAAGTGGAACCCGATTATCGAAGGGAAAACGACTCCCAAGGCAGGACTTTAACATGCCGTCCTCTCCTGATTAATCGGATTGCATTTAGTCAGTCGGGGATGCCGATGCGTTTCACAAGCGCGGGGAAGCGGGGATCGCCGCGAAGATTATCGAATAGCGGATGAACCTTAAAGTAGACGAGAAAGAACACGCGTTCCTGAAACGCTTTTTCGAGCCATTCGAATGCCGCATCGTTTTCGCCGAGGCGCGCATGGACGGATGCAATCAGATGTGCTACGGGAACGCCCGGTTTCCAAGTCTTTTCGGCCTCGTCGAGAATCTTGCGGGCCTCCTCCACTTTGCCGATTTTGGCGAAAGTCGCGGCAGCGTTCAAGCGAACCATGGCCACGTTACTGCCGAGGGCCAGGGCTCTTTCGCATTCCTCGACGGCTTTCCGGGGTTCATTGGCGTGGCCATACGCGTCGGCCAATAGGACGCGGCCAAGGGCGTTGCCCGGATCCAGGTCCAGCATTTCCTGGAGCTGCTCGATGGCACGATCGAATTGTCCCACGCAGTAGTAAGCCACTCCCAAACTAAGAACGCGCGGCGGAACAAGCGGCTCCAGCTTGATGGCGAGTTTCGCCGACGCGATGGCGTGGTCAAAGCGACCTCGCATCAGATTCAACATGGTCGAGGCATTGTGCGCCTCAGGCAGATTCGGGTTCAGCTCCATGGCTCGTTGCATCTCGCGTTGCGCAGCGGAAAAATCCCAGTTATTTGCGTGCGCAAAAGCCAAGCTGGCGTGCACCTCGGCCAGGCCTTCATCCAATTCAAGAGCCTTCGTTGCCGCCGCTTTCATGCGGGGATACACTTCCGCGGCCGGGGCGTATCCGAAGAGCGCCTCGTTGCCGTATGCGGAGCATAGCAACGAGTGCGCCGCGGCGTAGGACGGGTCGATCTCAATGGCCCGCCGGAGAAGTATGATCGCATTGCGGAGGCCTTCGGGAGACATTTTGCTGGCGTAATGCCGTGCCTGAAGCAGCAAGCGGAAGGTCTCATTGTTCGAGGGACGTTTGCGAAGCTTTTTCTTTTCGTCGCCCGTAAGTTGGAGCCGTAGCTTCTCGGAGATTTCCATGGTCAGCTCTTCCTGCAGAGCAACCAGGTCGGTCATTTTGCGATTGTAACGGCCGCCCCAGAGTTGGGCGCGGCGATCCACGTCAACGAGTTCAACGGAGACGGTGAGATTGTCGCCGCGCTGAACCATGCGGCCGGCGAGGACAGCGCGCACGCCGAGCTCGTGGCCGATGGCGACGGGATCGAGATCCGGGCCGTGATAGCGGAACGTGGCGGAGCGCGGGATGACGCGCAACTTTCGGAGTTGAGCCAGGGAGTTGATCAGGGTTTCGGCGATGCCGTCGCTGAGATATTCGGCATCGGGATCGCCGCCGGCATTTTCGAGCGGAAGGACTGCGAGAGAGTCGATTGCAGTGGATTGCCTGCCGGATGATGATTTGTCGGCTTTCGCGGAGCGCGCCGAGGGCGCAGGCGTGGAACTCCCTGCTGAGGTGGGACGCGCCGGGGTGGGAGGAGTCTCCAGGTCGCGCTTGAGCCTTTTCAGGTCGGCGAAAACTCCCGACGCGCTTTGATAGCGAAGGTCGCGGTCCTTTTCGAGCGCGCGATGCAGGATTTCGTCGAAGCCCTTCGGCAGAAGGGGATTCCATTTCACTACGGGTTCCGGCTCTTCGGACAAAATCGCGTGGAAGATTACGGCGGAAGTGTTGCCGTCAAAGGCCTGTCGGCCGCTCGCCATTTCATAGAGCACGGCGCCGAAGCTGAAAAGATCAGAGCGCAAATCGAGTTCCTCGCCGCGGGTTTGCTCGGGCGACATATACGCGACGGTGCCGACGGTCACGCCCGGACTCGTGAGATGAGGAGCCTCGTCCTGCGTTGTGCTTTCTGCGCCCAGTGCGGAAGCGGCGGAGCGGGCGTGGGGAATTTGCTTGGCGAGGCCGAAGTCGAGGATTTTTACCTGACCGCGCTCGGTAATGAAAATGTTGGCGGGCTTGATGTCGCGATGGATCACGCCTTTAGCATGGGCAACATCGAGCGCTCCAGCAATTTGCGCGCCGAGATCAAGAAGCGCTTCTGTGGCAAGAGGCTTTCCAGCGATGCGCTGGCGAAGCGTTTGTCCTTCGAGCAGTTCCATGGCGATGAAGCGCTGGCCATCGTGTTCCCCAATTTCGTGGATCGTACAGATATTCGGATGATTCAGTGCAGCAGCGGCACGCGCTTCACGCAGGAGGCGCTCCAGGGCCTGCTTGTCATTGGAAGCTTCACACGGAAGAAACTTCAGCGCGACTGTCCGACCGAGCACGGTGTCCTCGGCCTTGTAGACCACGCCCATACCGCCGCCACCGAGCTTCTCGAGGATTCGGTAGTGCGATATGGTCTGACCGATGAGCGCGTAGCTTTCCGCCATGTGCCGTCATGTTAAGTTGCGATTGAAGGGCAAGTCAACAAACAGGAGCGGCATGCGGTCAAGTCCTAACCGGAGAAGTGGGTGCTAGTACGAACATATCCGGTGCTCGCACCTGCCAGGCGCTAGGAAAAAATTCGCTGGTACTCTTCGTTGATCCTCTAACGTGTTTGGTGGAACCCGCGAAAAAGGCAGAGGCGAAAGAGGGCTTCCACAACTGATAATCTGTCGCTATCATGACGCGCTCGGGGGCAAAATAATATGACGATTGGCAACGAGCGGCGTGGCAGTTCGACCTATCTGCCGCCCGTGTTGCAACGTAAATATCCCGGCGCAATTTTCACTCGCCTTTTATTAGTAGCCGCGGCGCTGTTCGTCCTGCCAGCAAATCCTGCGTCTGCACAGCAGGCCGCACCGCCACTGATCGGCCCACAAGCGAGAATGGCGGCGCAAGTGGTCTTCAACAAAAACTGCGCAAGCTGCCACCAGAACGTCAAAGCGATGGCCGATGAAACCGCTGCAAAAGCCGTGAGCGCACCCACCACGGAAACCCTTGGCCGGATGACACCCGAAGCAATCTATGCCGCGCTCACCAGCGGTCCGATGGTCCAGCAAGCTGCGAGCCTCACCAACGACGAAAAGCGAATCATCGCAGAGTTCTTCGGCGGTCGCCCGCTCGGCAGCGCCGAGGCTGGCGATGCGAAGTACATGACGAACCACTGCCCTGCGAATCCCCCGATGGGCGATCCGTCCGCGAGCCCTTCTTGGAACGGCTGGGGCAACGATCTCAGCAACACTCGTTTTCAACCGGCGCGAGGCGCGGAACTGTCCGACGATCAGGTATCGCATTTGAAACTGAAGTGGGCTTTCGGCTTTCCGGGTGGTGCTGAAACTTACGGGCAACCAACCGTCGTCGCGCGCCGCGTGTTTCTGGGCGACGACAACAGCTTCGTCTATTCGCTGGACGCGGAGACGGGATGCGTCTTTTGGTCTTTTCAAGCGGATGCGCAGGTCCGCACCGCGATTGTCATCGGACCGGTGAAGGGGCGCGCAAAATATGCCGCGTACTTCGGCGACAAGAAAGCCAACATTTACGCTGTTGACGCGCGTACTGGCGACTTGATCTGGAAAGTGAACGTTGAACCTAGACTCCTCGCGCACATTACCGGCGCGACCGTCCTTTACCGGGGGCTTCTGTACGTCGGCGTCGCGGGTTCGGAGGAAATCACCTCTGCTGACCCACACTATCCTTGTTGCACGTACCGAGGAAGTCTGTCTGCTCTGGAAGCCCAAACCGGAAAAATAATTTGGAAGACATACACGATTCCCGAGGAGCCCAAGCCCACGAAGAGAAATTCTCTGGGCACGCAACTATGGGCTCCGGCAGGCGCTTCGATTTGGACTGCGCCGACAATCGACGCGAAGCTTCACGCGATTTACGTCGGCACCGGCAATGCCTTCACGGAACCCGCTGCTAAAAACTCGGACGCGATTGTGGCCTACGACCTCACCACCGGCAAACTGCTGTGGTCATACCAGGCTCTTGCCAACGACGCCTCTCCCGCGGGTTGTGGAGGGAACGGTCCCAAAGGCGAGCAGTGTCCCCAGAATCCAGGCCCCGACTGGGACTTCGCGAACTCTCCCATCCTGCAATCGCTGGCGAACGGCAAACGCGTTCTGGTTGCTGCGCACAAAGGCGGAGGCGTGGTTGCCGTCGATCCCGATCGTAAGGGCGCGCTCGTGTGGACCGTAGACCTCTCCGAAGGAAAAGGCGGCACCGCGATTCAGATCATGTGGGGCGGTGCCGTCGACTCTCAAAATGTTTACTACCCCCTGAAATCTGGTGGCGTCGCTGCGCTTCGTCTGACAGATGGTACGCGCAAGTGGCTCACACCGCTCGAGCCGGTACCGGTCTCGTCCGCGACAGACGGTCGTCCGCGACGCGGGCAAGATGCGGCTGCTACCGCAATACCGGGCGTTGTTTTCTCCGGCGGATGGGATGGAGTGCTTCATGCGCTTTCCACCGCCGACGGCCGCTCTCTGTGGCAGTACGACAGCGCTCACGATTATGTGACGGTCAATGGCGTCCCGGGGAAAGGCGGCTCATTCGGCGCGCCGGGGCCGGTTGTCGTCGGCGGAATACTCTACGTGGGCTCAGGATACGTAGGGACTGGCAATGGCCTGCCCGGGAATGTTTTGCTAGCATTCGCACCGGAATAGCGCATCCTGTCGGCAGTCCGACTAAATCAGAAGTAGCCTCAGATCGTGGGATTGTTTCAGCGAGCCCTGGGAATTTTGGAGCGACTTCAAGGCATGTGAAAGAGCAAACCGTAGAAGCACAACCGGAGCGCAACTCGGGGACGCACAAACCGAATTGCGTTCGGAACTTCCCGTGTTTAAGCTTTTCACAGCCACCTGTCAATCCGCAAAGCTACGCAACATCGATACGTACTACCCGAATGTCGCCCCAACTCTAAGCAGCTAACTGATTAACGCTTATCGGAAAGTGGGTTCCGGTACCCAAGTAATCAGGACTTAGACACCGCTTTCAGGACCGGCGTCGTACCCACCGTCGTTACGACGGCCATCAGCACGAGCATCGTAAACAGGATGGGCGAAATTACGCCGAGGTCGAGACCGATATTGAGGACGATTAGCTCCATGAGGCCTCGTGTGTTCATTAGTACGCCGAGGGACGCGGCTTCGCGCCAGTCGGATCCCGTTGCGCGCGCTGCGGCGAAACCACCCCCGAATTTGCCGATAGAGGCGGTGGCGATGATCAATATGCAGATGAGCCAGTCGCGAGAACTGTGGACGAGCCCGATCTGCGTTCGCAGGCCGGTGAACGCAAAGAAAACTGGCACGAGGAACCGCGCGATCGAATCTTCGAGTTTGTTCCGAACCTCATCGGCCAGCACAGAGTCGTGCGGGACTACGACGCCCACAAGAAACGCACCGAAAAGGGCGTGAATCCCGATTCGCTCCGTCGCCAGTCCAGCGACCAGGGCGGCGCAAGTAATCAGAATCACGCCGACAGTGACCGGGCTCCGCCGCGGCTGCCGTTGGGTCAGCCATCGGATCGCGGGACGGGCGAGAAGGAAGATGAAGGCGATGAACCCGCCCGTCAGGAGGACGGTGAAAAGCGCCTGGCCGGGCCGTGCTCTTGCCACGCTCACCACGAAAGCAAGCAGGCACCAGGCGGTCACGTCGCCAACCGCTGCGCAGGCCAGGGCGGTCGCTCCGACGCGGCTCGTCTGCATGTGACGATCAGTGAGAATGCGGGCCAGCACCGGGAAGGCGGTGACTGACATCGCCACGCCTATGAACAGCGCGAACTCGGTAAATGGAACGCTCGGTGTGGAGAGCTCTGGATACAGCCATGAGGCGAGCGCAGCCCCCAGCACAAAGGGCGCGACGATGCTGGCCAGCGAGATCGCCAGGGCTGTACCCAGCCGCTGTTTAAGCACTTTCGTGTCGAGCTGGATTCCGACCAGGAACATGTACAGGATGACGCCGATTTGAGCGATTCCTGAGAGAAGCGGCAGGATGGTTGACGGAAAGACATGGGCCGAGAGTGCGGGTGCCATGTGGCCCAGGAGCGACGGGCCGAGCAGAATACCGGCAATCATCTCGCCGATGACTCTGGGTTGGCCGATTAAGTGAAACGCCGAACCGAGAGCCCGCGCTACGACGATGATAATCAGCCAAGCGAGCAGCACCTGCGCGAGGGCAATTCCCACCTGCGGCAAGGTTGCGTGATTGAAGTACTGGATCAATTCCCGGGCCGACGTATTGATTTCCAGCCTTGGTCTTTCTGCTGCTCGCGCTCAAGATGAGCCCGCACACCCTGTTCTTCCCCATTTAGACGCTGTCGGCGAGCCGTATTCCAATACAGCAGCCGCAAGCTAGTCAGGATCATGGTTAGCCCAAGGAACGTCGGCAAGACTAGACCTCCACTGTATCTGCGGTCGATCAAAAAGAGGGGCAGCGCGGCAATGAACAGGAGGATCGCCAGGATTTTCCGTTTGCGAACTGATTGCGCGCTGAGTTCATCCTTCTGAGCGACGTCGGGGTGCACGATCGTCAAGAGTGGTGGTCGGGCTTTCCCTCTCCAGTCGAATATCTCGCACTGCATATAAGGATAGCCACGAACCTTGGCCTCGCAAACCCTGCGTGCTTCGTCAAGGCTATCGAACAGGAGAAAAGTACAGTCTCGAAATCGAGCGACGATCGCGCCACCCGGAGAAAGCGGTGCTTCAGAATCGATGCGCTTGAAAAAAACAGCACACTGCGATGGCGCGAGGAGCTCGTTCCAGTTTTGTGGTTGCCGGGCCGCATCATAAACCTTGACCTCCCGGCCTCCGCTACTTTCTTGGGGGACCAACATTGGGAATCATAGTAAACGTGTTCGCCTCGGGCGGATGCACTGTTTCTGGCCCTCAAGTGAGTTCTGGTACCCAAGTTACCGGCCTTCTCATGGAAGGAGCTAACCCATCATTTACTGGCTCCGCGACGGATCGGACATCTACTACTTGAGGTTCGCGTATTCGGACTTGGCTTGCTTGAGGATGGGAATGTCCGGGTCGGCGTCCTTCCACAGAGTCAAGAAATCCTGGTACGCGGTGCGGGCTCTGTTGGTGTCGCCCTGTAACACAAAGGCGCGCGCCAGGCCGAGGTGGGCTAACGCTCGGGTGATGGAGTTGAGGACGAAACCGGGATGGTCGAGAATCATTTGAAACTGAGCGGCTGCGTCCGCCCCCTGGTGTCCTGCCAGATACGCCTGGCCCCGAATGTACACGGGAATCATGAAAGGAAGAGCTTGAGGCGTAAGTCCGGCGGGCACCAATTCGCGCGAGGAGGCGGCACCTAAAGCCTCGATCGCCTCACCGGGCTTGCTTCGGTGAAGCGCCGCGACGGCTTGAATTGCCGGAAAGGCACCGAAGCGAAGGTAGGTAACCTCCGGAGATCGCTTATTCAGATCGTCAACAAGTCTCTGGGCCCGCTTGACATCTCCGGCGAGCGCCAGGACTATGGCCATTTTGACATCGGAATATTCACCCGCGTCGTTCACAGCCTTCTGTGCTTCCGGAGAATTGCCGAGCAGAGCCTCGGTCAGGGCGCCGCCTACCCGATAGGTTGCTGCGAGATTACCGCCGCCGTGCTGCTTCGCTGAGGCGACGGCGCGCTCCATGAATTCCCGGCTGCGGGCAAGTTGGCCGTGATAAGCGGCCGTATTCGCCTGAACTGACTCAGCCTCTCCTGGCAGGGCGGCCAGCCATGGACTAGCCACCAGCTGATTCATGGCTGCAGAGTCATCCTCAAGAAAGGCGATAAAGTACGATAAATCGTGCAGATCAACGTGGTTCGCTTCAGCCTGCTGGATGGCTGCGCGCGCTTCATCCAGGCGCCCCACAGCCACGAATGCCCTGGGCACTTGGTAATAAGCAAAGGGCGTGGGATCGAGACGAAGGGTTTCGCTGGCTGCCGTCACTGTCTGATCCAGTTGACCGGCAAAATAGGATGCTGCATAGAGGGCGATATATGCGGGAGCATCGCGCGGAAAGACCTTGGTCCACTGCTCCGCGTCCAGTATCGCCTTGTCCGCATCTCCCGTGACCCCGAGCTCGTAATCCGCGACGATCGAGAACTGCTCGCGTTCGCTGACCCTATCCCGCAAGCTGTATGCCTTGACGATTTTCCCCGCGCCGACGGCATTCTCGCCCGTTGATTGATAGGCGATTCCCAGAACCGAGTATGCCGTGGCGAAATTAGGATCGAGCGTCACGGCGCGCTGCAGGAAAGAAATTGCCGACGGGTAGTCACCCTTGAACAGCGCGTCGGTGCCGTGCGTATAGGCCTGCAATGCCTCGAGCGAGGAAGTCGTGATGCTTTGATCGAAGGGCGCATCATATGCCTTTAGTGAGGCGGCTGACTCTCCCAGTTTCGACCGAAGCTGAGAGGCTGCGCTCCCGAGAGCTGCGAGAACCTTTTCCTTGCCGTCCGCCGTGACCTGTTCTTGCGCAAAAGTTTCGCCCGTCCTACAGTCCAATGCGGCTAGTCCGAGGACATATTGACTTCCGAGCGCCGCAATCGAGCCTTGAATTAGTGCGGTGGCATTCACGCGCTGGCACACTTCGCGCGCCACGTCTTGGGTCAGCCGCGTATTCGGCGGCTTCTCCATAAAGCGCAGAGTTTGCGAGATGCGGTCTCCGGAGACGAGGCTCAAGAACGGAGTTTGTTCGAGCTGCGCAGTAAGTCCCTGTCGCAGCGTGCCATCAAAGACGGCGTCGCCAGTCGTATTCGTGAAGTCGGCCAGGACAATGGTGTCTCTGTCCGTCAGCGCGCGAGCCTTGCGGGAGAAAAACAGCCAACCGCCTACTGCCAGTCCGATGACCAAGATCGTTACGCCCGCGACCACCGCCCATCGAATCCCTGTGGATTTTCTCGCCCCTTTCACCGGGACCTCGGCTGCGACGGCGGCCGCCCGGCCCGAATCTGAATCGCGCTTCAGTCGCTGTAAATCCGTGCGAATCTCGGCGGCGCTCTGGTAGCGCAACTTCTTATCTTTCTCCATCGCCTTGTTGATGACCTCTTCGAGCTTTGGGGAAAGGTCAGGATTCAGTCGCACCGGTGCAACGGGCCTGCGATTCAGAATCGCCTCCGATATCACGCCGGAGGTCTCGCCCCGAAAGGGCAGAACGCCCGTCACCATCTCGTAGAGCACCACGCCAAATGAAAACAAATCCGTACGTGCATCCAGTTCTTCGCCTCGCACCTGCTCGGGTGACATGTACGAGATGGTGCCGATCGCCGCGCCCGGCCGAGTGAGTTGTGTGGACTCGCTGGCTGTGGGCATCGCCGAAAGATTCACGAGTCCCCCTGCGGGTAACAGCTTGGCCAGACCAAAATCCAGAATCTTGGCGTGTCCGCGTTCGGTCACAAAAATGTTGGCGGGCTTGATGTCGCGGTGCACAATTCCTTTGGCGTGCGCCGCATCAAGCGCGTCGGCAAGCTCAATCCCCAACTCCAGGACTTCCTCCAGCGGCTGCGCCTTGCCGGAAATGAGGTGTTTCAGGGTCCGGCCGTCGAGAAATTCCATCGCAATGAATTGCTGGCCGTTCTGCTCGCCAATGTCGTGGATGGTGCAGATGTTTGGGTGATTTAACGCGGATGCTGCCTGTGCTTCCCTCCGGAATCGTTCGAGAGTGGCCGGGTCGTGAGACATCTCACCAGGCAGAAATTTCAAACTGACTGCGCGATGGAGCCGCGTGTCCTCGGCCTTGTAGACTTCGCCCATTCCGCCGGCGCCGATTTTTTCGATAATTCGGTAATGAGAGAAAGTTTGCCCGAGACGTGAATGCGAATCCGCCATTTGACGCATATCTTAGGTTAGGTTGCGGACTTTTGCGAGTGAACGTGCGGAATTCCGTTGGAGAGCTGCAAAGAGGCGTGTTCGTCAGCGGCCGACCCTAGGTAGCGCCTGACTAACCGGAAAAGTGAGTCCTAAAACCAAGAAGTCCGGTAATCAATTGGCGGGGATTTCGTTAAATTAGGACTCCACCAGTTTGGCGAGCATGACATTGTGTACATTCTCGGCCATCTCTCAATGACGCAAGACGGTTTTGTTGCAATCTACGTCGAGCAGATTGATGATCTCGCCGTGGCTTCTCTCCGGTTACCGCGGTAGAGCCGGGTATTCAGTCCTTGGCCCGGTAACGGGGTAGAGCGCGGCGCCTTTAACGTCGCGCTCGGGATTCGATTGCCAGAGAAATCCGTGGAGGCGCAATCATGAGTCAACTGGCGAGCACCCAGGGGGAACCACGACCTGAAGATATATGCAACATTTTGGTGGTCAACTTCAGAAGTTGAGTCATCTCTTTTGTTTTCAACAGGTCGAGAATGGAAGTCGTCATGCACCTGCGAATACAGGCCTATCCGCGATTCATCCGCAGAAATCGCATTCAGAGGAGGGGTGTATGAAAAAGTACGTAAAGCCTAGCCTGACAGGGCTTGGTTTGCTGCGGGTTGTTACGAAGTTTAGTGTGCATGTTGGTATCTGCCCCCCAGGGGAATATTATAGCAACGGAGAGTGCCGCTTCATCACTTAACCTCTAACCCCGGTTCAGTGGGCGGCTATCGCAAGGTGGCCGCTCTTTTTTCTAGAAAATATCTCCTACCCTCGTAAGAGGTGCCTTAACCGGTTCCGCAGACTCAAGTCCTGATTAACGCGCATCAACCGTCCAATCGAAGTGCTACTTCACATCTCCGGTAATCAGTTAGGCGAATAGCTTGCCGCTCCGCACAACTATTCATATTTCAGCATGATCGCGCGTATCGGCCCGTTGTCGGCGAAGACCTGCTATACCGCAATCTTCCCGCCCTTCACCACTGCGCGCCAAGCCGCAGGTGTTTTCCAGAAATCTTCTTTCCGGAGCTTGCCGTCTTTGGAAAATGTACCTTGGGCAGAGCCAAACACGGCCACCAGGTCTCCGTTCGCAAAGATTTCAGAATGCGAGATCGAGTAATCGGGCACCATGTTGAAGTAGCCTTCCCACGCGGGACGCATCTTGGAGGCACCCTCAATACGGTTACCCATCGAATCAATAAGAACGGAATCGAGCGTGAGGAGCGAGCAGACTGCTTCGGCATGGCGGGAATTGATTAACTGCTCGAACTTCAGGACCACGTTGATGGGCTCTTCCAATGTTGCCTCCCAAAAGTGTTTTCCACTCCCCCTCGCTCCAGGGGTACAGGAGCAAGGTTCTCCCAAATATAAGCCCAACTCCTGATAAACGCGGTGGTCTCAATGGGTCGATGCAACACTTGCACAAAGCCTCTTAACAGTAGTCTACGAGGCTGATTTTACTCGCACGCGTCCATTCAGACAAAACAAAGGCTCTGTTTAGGTTTTGATTG
>Ga0210394_10000241_pt1 | contig 129289 bp, 112 predicted proteins | sample IncBWC12MmetaG_FD_160121 | JGI IMG/M metagenome (GOLD analysis project Ga0210394, IMG submission 160121) | Forest soil microbial communities from Barre Woods Harvard Forest LTER site, Petersham, Massachusetts, United States - Inc-BW-C-12-M | ecosystem: Environmental > Terrestrial > Soil >...
CGCCACAAAACGAACACGTTCATCCATAACCGAACACTCCTTCCAAGGCATCACTCCCTCCCCTAAAGGGAAAAAGTGTCACCCATGTGTCCGGTACAAACTGTCACCTATGTGTCGGGCCGCTCATGCTCGATTTTTGCTTGACCCCGCCAAGCTGATTCAGCTGATGAAGATTAATTTGGATGCTTAAGCCGATAGCTCTGCAGGCAGCGCTGCGCTGTTTCAAGTTCCGGGAAGCGGCTGCCTTCTTGCTCCATCAAATAGAATTCGACGCCTCCCACACTTTCTGCGGCTTCGAAAATATTTTTCCAATCCGCTCCGCCTTCACCGAATAGCACGGCGTAGCCCTTCCCTGGTTCTGGCGACCAATCTTTCAAATGCAGTGAGCGAATGCGCCCCGGATTCGCGCGAATCCACGCCACCGGGTCCGAACCTGCTTCCACACAGGTGCCCACGTCCAACTGCAGCATGACGGACGGTTTCGTGTTCTTGGCGAGAATCTCGATGGGGCGCCGGTTCTCAACGGGCGTGAACTCGCGCTGATGATTGTGATAGCCAGCCTTCAATCCGGACGGCTCCAGCCGATCGGCGGCGAAGTTCAGCGCATCGGCCACGTCCTTCCAGCCATCCAAACCGGGTTTCGGGTCGGAGGAAGCCATCACCACATACTTGCTGCCGAGAATCATGTTCAAATCGCGCGCGCGATTGATATTCTCCACGCTCAAGTACGAACTGTTGTTGTGCGTCGAAGAACAATGAATGCCCAGATCTTCCAGGAGCTTCCGCATCTGCTTCGTCTGGTTCTCGGACCACTCGAAATACGGCGCATAAAATTCGACGCACTGATATCCCATCCCGGCGACCGCGCGCACCGTGGCCTCCGGATCTTTCTTCAATTCGCCGCGCACGGAGTACAGTTCAAGGCCAATGGGGATTTTGGCTGCGCCTCGAACCGAAACAGCCCACGGTAACATTGCTGAAAACGCAAGAAACGAGCGGCGAGAATACAGGTGTGGATTCATGGCTGAATCCTACTCAAGATTCAAACTAATTTCACGGTCTTTTGCGAAATGCTTGCGGCGGTTTCATGCAGCCCAGGATCGCTGGGGAGCTTATTTAGATTCGGCTGGCACTGGCGTAACGTGTGAATCGCCGCCGGGAACGATGCTCCTGACGATCACATACAGCGCGGGGATGAAAAGCAAATTGAGGGTCGTCGCGGCGATCATCCCCCCAAAGACGGTGGTGCCCACGGAGATGCGTCCCGCGCGCCCGGCGCCTCGCGCCAGAACCAGCGGCACAACACCGAGAATGAATGCCAGCGAAGTCATCAGGATGGGGCGCAGCCGGATGCGCGCCGCCTCGACAGCCGCGTCCACGACGGTCATGCCTTGACCGCGCAACTGTTCCGCAAACTCGACAATTAAAATTGCGTTCTTGCTGGCAAGACCGATCAGCATCACCAGCCCGATCTGGCAGTAAACGTCATTTTGCAAACCGCGCAGCGCCTGCGCACCGATGGCCCCAAGAATCGCCACAGGCACGGCCAGCAAAACAATGAACGGAAGAATGTAGCTCTCGTATTGTGCCGCGAGCGTCAGGTACACCACGACCAGGCCCAGCGCAAAAAGAATCAACGCTTTTCCGCCGGATTGAATTTCTTCCAGCGAAAGTCCGCTCCATTCAAATGTCATCCCATTCGGCAGCACCTTGTGCGCCAGCGCCTCCATCGCCGCGATCCCGTCGCCGCTACTCTTCCCGGGCGCCGCGTTGCCGTTGATTTCCGCGGAACGGAACAAATTGTAGTGGCCGATTACTTGTGGATTCGCCGTTTGCTCGATGCTCACCAGATTGCCCAATGAAATCATCTTCCCGGTGTCCGAGCGCACGTAATACTCGCCGATGTCCTTCGCCTGCGAGCGGAACTTCGCGTCGGCTTGCACGTACACGCGATACGACCGGTTGTTGAAATCGAAATCATTTACGTATTCCGACCCCATGTACGTTTGCAGCGTGTCGGTCACCTGCGTCAGCGGAACCTGCAAACTCTTGGCTTTCTCGCGGTCGATTCGTACGAGATATTGCGGATCGTTCGCCGTGAAGCTGGTGAACAGACCGGTGACGTCCTTGCTCCCATTCCCCGCAATCACCAATTGATTCGCTGTTTTCGCGATGGCTTCCAGCGAATTGCGCCCGAGGTCTTCCAATTCAAATTGAAATCCGCCGAACTGCCCCAGTCCTTGCACCGCCGGCGGGTTGAACGGCACCACTAGCGCGCCCGGGATGCTCATCAATGTGCCGCGCAAACGTTGAATGACCGCGGCTGCCGAGTGCTGCTCGCCCTTGCGTTGCTCGAACCCCTGCAAATTGGAGAAAATCATGCCGCGATTGGGAGCGTTGCCCGTAAAGCTGAAACCCGCCACACTGAAAGTCCCCGTAATTTCCGGCACATGCGATAGTGTCTCTTCCACCTTGGCGCAAACGTCGCGCGTGTACGTCAGCGAAGCGCCTTGCGGCGATTGCACGATGAACATGATGTAGCCCTGGTCGTCTTCCGGGATGAAAGCGCGCGGGACGCGCTGATAGAGCAGATAGGTGCAGCCGAGCAGAACAAGAAAAACAAGCGCAGTCACAAATTGCCAGCCGAGAACTTGATGAATCGTCCTTCTGTACAGATCTGTTCCTGCCTCGACGATTCGGTTAAACGCCTTGAAAAAGCGGCCTTGCGCGCGTTCCCGGTGATGGCCGAGAAGAATCGCGGAGAGCGCCGGCGTCAGCGTCAGCGCGTTGAAGGCGGAGATTGAAACGGAAAACGCGATCGTCAGCGCGAACTGCCGGAACAAAATCCCCGTCGTGCCCGGAAAAAGCGCCACAGGCACGAACACCGCAACGAGCACAAGCGAAGTCGCAATCACTGCGCTGGCTACTTCCTTCATGGCCACCGACGCTGCGTTGTGCGGCTCCGTGATGCCTTCGACGATGTGCCGCTCGACGTTTTCAATCACCACGATGGCATCGTCAACCACCAGGCCCGTGGCCAGCGTGATTCCAAACAGCGTCAGCGTGTTGATGGAGAAACCCAGCAGCTTCACGAAGACGAATGTGCCAATCAGAGAAACCGGAATGGTAATCGCCGGAATAAACGTGCTTCGCCACTCCTGCAGAAAAAGATAAATGACGATGACAACCAGCGCGATCGCTTCAAACAACGTAATCAGCACGTCTTGAATCGATTCCCCGATCACCGTGGTGGTATCGAAAGCCACCGCATACTTCAGGCCGGGCGGAAAATTCTTCGACAGCCGTATGAGTTCGGCCTTGGCAGCCTTATCGACGTCGAGCGCATTCGCGCCCGGAAGTTGCGTGATGGCCAGCCCAATGGCATCATGGCCATTGAATCGCAGAATCGAGCCGTAGTCCTCGGCTCCCAGTTCCGCGCGGCCGACATCCTTCAGCCGCACCAGCGTGCCATCCGTCCCTGTTTTCAAAATAATATTTTCAAATTCCGAGGCTTCGCTCAGCCGGCCGATCACCCGCACGCTGAACTGAAAGGCCTGGTCATTCGATGCTGGCTGCTGCCCAATCTGCCCGGCGGCAACCTGCACGTTTTGCTCTTGCAGCGCGTTCAACACCGTGGTCGCGGTCAGGCCGCGTTGCGCCATCCGCGCGGGATCAAGCCACAGCCGCATGGCGTATTTCCGTTCGCCAAAAATAATCGCGTCGCCCACGCCAGGCACGCGCTTGACCGCGTCCTTGACGTAGACATCAATAAAGTTGCTGAGAAAAAGGCTGTCGTACTGCCCACTTTCCGAATACACTCCTGCGGCAAAAATAAATCCGGTGGCCTGCTTGGTGATGATGACGCCGGTGTTTTTGACCTGGTTCGGGAGGCGTCCCAACGTTTGATTCACGCGATTTTGCACGTCCACCGCGGCCAGATCGACGTCGCGAGTCACATCGAATGTCACGGTGATCGCACTTGTCCCGTCGTTCCCGCTCGTCGAGGTAATGTACTTCATTCCCTGCACCCCGTTGATCGCCTGCTCCAGCGGAATGGTGACCGCGGATTCCACGGTTTGCGCGTTTGCGCCGATGTACACGCTCGTTACCACCACCTGCGGCGGCGCGAGGTCCGGAAACTGCGCGATCGGGAGAGAAGGAATGGAGATGGCGCCCGCGAGAATGATAAAGAGCGCGCAGACGGTGGCAAAGACCGGGCGGCGAATGAAAAAATCAACGAACAAGGACGGGGCCCGCCTGGGATTGGGTTGGATTCGAACGCATCATGTTTTTGCGAGTGCTACCGCGCGACCGCACTCGCGCCGTCGTTCACGATTTGCTCGGCAACCGCCGCGCCGTCTTGCAAAAACTGCGTCCCGGAAACGATGATGTGGTCTCCACGTTTCAGTCCGTCGAGCACCGCAAAATCATTCCCGATGGTATCGCCGAGTTTCAGGGGCTTCTGCCGCGCCACGGTTCCTTTGCCTTCGTTCACTGCGACGAACGCGAAAAATTGCCCGTTGATTCGTTGCACCGCCAACACCGGAATCACCGGACCTGCGTGCGTTCCCCAGGTAATCTGCGCGCTGACTTGCTGCGCGATTCGCAGTTTGGCTTGCGGATTCGAAAAAGCCGCCTTTGCCAGCACCGTCTGCGTGTCAGTATCCACTTGCGGGGAAACAAACGAGATCTGCGTCGCGATGTCCAGGTGATTCTCATTGTCCAGGAGCCGTACCGGAAGCCCAACCTTCAAATTTCTCGCGCGCTCCGCCGGCACATAAATGTACGCCTCTAGCCCGCCCGGTTCATTGATATTGGTCAGCAGCGTGGCCACCGTCACGCGGTCGCCCACATGCACGGGGATATCGCCTACGATCCCGTCCATCGGCGAGGGGACGCTGTAGTAGTGCAGCTCCACTCTTTGCTGCTTCACCTGTTCGTCAAGGGATTTCACCTGCGCAAGTGCTGCGTCGTAGTTCGACTGCGCATTGTCGAGCTCCTGTTTGCTGATCACCCCGGCGGCGGAAAGCTTTTGCGCGCGTTCCAGCGAAACCTTCGCATAGCGCAGATTTGCTTCCTGCGCGGCGCGTGATGCTTCCTGGCTGCTCACCGTCGCTTCTTGTTTCAGCGGATCAATCTGCAGGAGGATCGTTCCGGTGCTCACGCGGTCGCCGGACTTGACGAAAATGCGCGTAATTTGCCCTTCGACTTGCGGATTGATGGCCGCGGAGTGCCGCGATTTCACGATGGAGAGATACTCCGTCGTCTCGGGAATTTTCACCGTAGGCGCGATACGCACCTGCACCGGAATCGCCGGCGCGCCCGCCGCGGAGGCGTTGCTGGCCGCGCTTTTTTGGCAGCCGGATGCCAATGCACCGGCCACGAGTGCCAGCAGCAACGCGGCAACCCGGCGGCCGGGAACAGAGCCATCCCTTAGTGTTCGAATTGGAACAGTTCGGTGCATCTCCGTCCGTATAGCACTAAATCTTACGACACTCATCAGCAAGCGCAAAATAGAGAAGGGGTACAGCTATTGTTTGGACGCGGAGGAAAACTTTTGGTTACATTGGGTTAGCGCAGGAGCGTCAGTAGAAATCGCGGGAATCGATACGCTTGCTGGAGAGGCCCAGTTGCAGGACGTCCATCTGTTCCGGGCGGTCAAAAAACTTGCCAGGGAAGAAGGTCTTCGCCAAAACCCGGACGCCGCCAAACGCCACTCCCAGCACCACGGCGACCACCATGAACACCATCGTGGCGATGATGATTTTAGCGACAGTCGACAGTAACGGCGGGTCCGTGAGCGTATGTGACGGCTCGTTCCAGGTGACTTGCGTTCCGTAATTTAACGCGCCGCGCAGCGACGCGCCGTACGCGGCCGACGATGGCCGCAACACCAGTGACAGCAGGGAAGCCTTGCGCTCGATCGTCGTTCCCGCCTGTTTTGCCGAATCCGAAAGCTTTTGCTCCAGATGATGCAGGTGCTGTTCCGCCAGCTGCGGGGTGGGATACTCGATCAGCAGCAGCACCGCGCCGTCTTTGCCACGGTGATACTCACTGAGCATGACTTCTGCCCCTGAATTCCAGCCTGCCTCGTCAGCCAGGACGGAATATTCATCCTGACGCAGCGCTTGCAGCGCGGCCCGGAAGCCGTTCGGACCCAGCGCGTATTTTTGCGTTCCATCGGTGAAGCCTTGCGGCAAATACGTCCGAATCGGCGGCAACGGCGTCTGATCGGAGTGCGCCGCCACCGTATTTACGAGTGTCACCAAATCATCCGTGGAGATGGCCGGCGTCGGGCTCACCTGCAGAATAAAACTCCCCAGCAGGACATAGAGTTTTTCGCCGTCTACTGCGGAGGTTCTGTTCAGCGTGGAAGGCTGCATGTCTGGACGAAGCAGCGCGGTATAGATTTCGTAGGCGCTACTGGGATCGCGGTATCGATCCAAATTCACGTGGATTTTGCCGTCGCCGGAGAGGTAATCGCAGAGTTCTGTGGTGGTGAGCCCTGCTTCCTTCTTGAGGTTCGCGAAATTCGCAGGCTCCGCTACTCCCGCGTTGTCAGCACTGGGCCTGCAAGACCAGGTGTTGAAGCGAGAGGGAAGCGCACCCGGTTGAGCAGAAGAGTACGGAGCGGCGGCGAGCGCCAGCAGGCAGGCGGAAATAAGGCACAGTTTTCGCATCCCGGCTTCTATTAGACACCAATACCCTAGTTTTGGTTGCGAGATTGTTCCACCGCAGGAGTGGCTGTGGGGCGCACAGCGCCGGGTTTACCCGGCATGTTGACGGTCACGCTGTTCATGCTCTGGAGGTAGCTGGCCACGCCCTGGTACAGCCCCTCGGCCACCCTTTGGCGCTGTTCGGGCTGCTTCAGAAGCTTTTCGTCGGCCGGATTGCTCAGGAACGAAATTTCCGTGAGGATGGAGGGCATGTCCGCGCCGATCAGCACCACGAAGGGCGCTTTGCGCACACCGCGATCCTTCACCGTCTTGCTGGATTTCTGGACGCGCTTGGCGAGCGAGTCTTGAATATCTTCGGCTAATTCCTTCGATTCGTCGATCTTTTCTGTCTGCGCGATTTTCTTGACCAAGTCCTGCAGTTCATGAATGCCCTGCTCTGCCGTCGCGTTCTCTCTCGCGGCCACTTCCATGGCTTCGGCCGAGCCCTTCATATTCAGGTAATACGTTTCGATGCCGCGCGCGGCATGGTCCCGGCTGGAATTCGCGTGGATGGAAATGAACAGGTCAGCTTTGGCTTGATTCGCAATGTTCGTGCGTTCTTCGAGCGGGATAAACGTGTCATCGGCTCGAGTGTAGACGACATCCGCGCCCGGCAAGCGCTGCTGGATGATTTTGCCCAGCCGAAGCGCCACATCGAGGCAAAGATCTTTTTCCATCAAGCCGGTGGGGCCGATCGTGCCGGTATCGTGGCCGCCGTGGCCCGGATCAATGACGATTCTTCCAATCTTCAAACCCAGCGCGCGCGTCAAAGTGGACTGGCCGTCGCGCGTCGGCTGCGGAGCGGACGCCGGTTGGATCAAGTCAGGTTTCGTTCCCGACGAAGACGCCCTCACGGATTTGGATCGGCCGTTCTTGGAGCCAGGAACCGAACTCGGCGTGGCAGACGCCGAATTGCTTCCTCCGACGGAGCCGCTGATGGCGCTGTTCGAGTTAGGCGCAGGTTGATCGGAAGAACGTGAAGCAGCTGAGGGATCCTCCGACGCGTCACTTCCTGCGGAAGGCTGCTGCCCGCGCTTTGCTTTGGCGGTCTTTACCGGTGCGGCGGGAGAAGGCGTGGCATAGAGATCGATAATAAGCTGCGCTGGATTATTCGTCAGCGAAGCGGTGTATTCCTTCACGCCGTTGACGTCCAGCACCACGCGCACGACGCCGGAGTGATTCTGCGCCACGCGCACCGCGGTTAAGAGCATTCCATCCACGTGGATGTTGCCGCGTGCCACTTCGGGCGTGAGACGCGCTGCATGCAAATCAAAAAAGATGCGATCGGGATTGGCAATGCGCCCAGAGGTGTATTGCACGCTGTCTTCGAGGTCAATCGTCACGCGCGTGGCGTCGCCGTTTGTGGCCGCGCGAATGCGACGCACGCGCGGAATTTCCGTCGATCCTGAATTGCTGACGGACTTTCCCCCGGAATGGACCGGCGTGCTCGGAGCGGTTTCCTCTTCCACAGGAATAGCAGCCGCTGGTTTCGGCGCGGCGTTATTCGCAACCGATGGTTCTTCACTGCTTTGCAGCAGCGCCAATTCCGCAAGCGCTTCCTGCGCTTCACGCTTGCGCGGCGAACGCGGATAGCGCTTCAAAAAATCTTCGTAGGTTTTTTTTGCGAGCGCGGAATCACCAAGTTGGTCGCGCTGCAATTTTCCGATGCGCAGAATCGCGTCCTGGCAATAATGATTCGCGGGATATTCGCGCACCAGGAATTGGTAAGAATCCACCGCGGACTGGTAGTAGCTGCGCCCGAAGCGGTCGCCCATTTCCGTATAAAGCTCGGCGACGGCCAGAAGGGAATCGGGAACTTCGGAAGCGCGCGGCGTTATCATAGCGACGCGGCGGTAACTGGAAACCACTTGCTTGTAATCGGCGAGAGTGCGCTTCTCGCTGGGCTTGCTGTTTAATGCCGCGCGCTGCTCTTCCCCTTTTGCGAATTGCGCGGACGCGGCCCCACGCTTCAGTGCGGGGTTGGCATCGGCGGCTCCGGCCGCTGTTTTCGCGGGGGAAGCCACCGCAACAGCCAGGACAAAACCCAGCGAAGCGCTGGCGAAGGTCCTGTGGAAATTTTTTCGGCCCACTAACATCCTGCTACATCCCCCCAAATCACGCGGCGACACGCCATGGCCTGATTATCCACCCAGGCAAAATACTTACATTTCCGAAGCTGCAAATCCAGAGCATTCGGAAAGAAAAGGATCAAGTGCTTACTACTGCTGTTAGTCGTTGGTGAAGACGGTGCGGCCGCTCTCAGTGACGTCTCTGTGGATGGCGCGTGTATTGGTGAACGCGTCGGCAAGACGTCCCGAACCAGGCCGGAAGTAGGCATCTTGAACTCTTTGAACGTAGTTTCGCGTTTCGCGAAACGCTGGGATCCCGTGAGCCCGATCCACGGCACCCTCTCCCGCATTGTACGCCGCCAAAGCCAAATCGAGGTTGCCGTTGTAGCGTTCCAGCAACGTCTTGAGGTATCTAACCCCGGCGTCAATATTCTGTTGCGGGTTGAATACGTCATTAGCTCCAAATCGCTGTGCCGTCGTGGGAATCAGCTGCATTAAACCGCCGGCGCCTTTGTGCGAATACGCCCGGGGATTCCAGTTTGATTCCGTTTCGATCACCGCGCGGATCAGTGCAGGGTCCACGTGGTGCCGGTCCGCTGCTTCTTGAACGAGTTTTTCGGTGCCGTCACGCGTCATGCTCATGGCCGGACGGTCGTGCCCCGTAAAAGAAGATTCAGCTGGCAAGTAGATGGATGCGCGTGGCTTGATGCCCGATAGTTTGGCCGACAAGGGCGGCTCAGCGTTCACAAAGAGCTGGCGTCCCGTGGTATCCACGACTTTGGCGATCTGGGCGCTGGCGCTAGGCGCGAAACAGCCCATGCAAAGAACCAGCGTCGCGAGAAGAAGCCCTGCCGTGTTTGCCGTGCGTCTATTCATCATGCCTCGGGGGAAGGCGTACAACAAGTTTGGATCCAACTGCTTAGCGGCCAGTATTCGATATGGCCGTGTAGCGGTCAATGCGACTTCCGTACTATGGCCTTAACCGCCCGGTCAGGCCTATGCGGACTTGCCGAACCCGGGCCCGTCTTGCAAACCCGCCCCTGCGGGCAAACTTTTGCCACCCGTAGGACACGGTTCCAGCGCTGCCCCGCATTATAGCAAAGGCTCCAGTAGGGAGGGGATACTCAATAGGGCACTTTTTAGGGCGGCCGTGTCTTTGCCGCCAGCCTCGGCCAAATCGGGCCGGCCGCCTCCGGAACCGCCTATCTGCTTGGCGAGGGCTTGTATCAGCTTCCCAGCATGGACTTTAGCGGTGAGGTCCTTGGTGACCCCGGCGATGAGGGCCACTTTGCCGTCTTCAGGCATACCCAGGACGACCACGCCGGAGCCTAGCTTCTGGCGTAGGGTGTCTACAAGCTGCCTAAGTCCTTCGCGGTCAACGTTTTGCACCTCGGCGGCGATAACCTTAACGCCTTTAATGACTTGCGCGCTTGCGGCCAGCTCATCCACTTGGCTGAGGGCCCCCTTGCGCTTTTGAGCTTCCAGCTCTTTTTCGAGCTGCTTGGCGGTATTGGTGAGCTTTTCGACCTGGGACAGGATGCCGTCTTCGCCGACCTTCAGCTCGGCGGCTAATTGGTGCAGGATTTGAGCCTGGTGCTGGTAGTGTTCGAGAGCTCCGACGCCGGTCATGGCCTCGATGCGACGGACTCCGGCGGCAACGGATTCTTCGCTGACGATTTTCAGGATGCCGATGTCGCCAACGCGTTGGACGTGCGTGCCGCCGCAGAGTTCTTTCGAGTAGAAACCACGGGCCGCGCGGGGATCGGGAATGGTCACCACGCGGACGTTGTGCTCGGGGTATTTGTCGCCGAAGAAGGCCAGCGCTCCGGAGGCTAAGGCCTCTTCGAGCGACGTGACGTTGGTTTCGATTTGTGAGTTGAGGCGAATCTCGTCGTTGACTTGCTGCTCGATGTCGCGCAGTTCCTCGGCGTCCACATGCGCGAAGTGCGAGAAGTCGAAGCGCAAGCGTTCCGGCGAATTGAGCGAGCCGGACTGCTTCACATGCGCGCCAAGAATGTTGCGCAGCGCGGCGTTCACGAGATGCGTTCCCGAGTGGTTGCGGATGATTCGCGCGCGACGGTCGGCATCGGCAACGACGGCGACGTGGTCGCCGACGCGTAGCGTCTCTTTCGCGACAACTCTGTGAGCCACGAGCCCCGCGACGGGATAGAACGCTCCGGTCACCTCCGCGAGGACTTGCGATTCGGAGTTGTCATAGAACGCGCCGGTGTCCGCCATCTGGCCGCCGGATTCGGCGTAAATCGCCGTGCGGTCCAATACGACTTCGCCGCTTTCGCCCGGTTTCAGTTCGTCAACGGCTCCAAGCTTCGTAATGATTGCTTCAATCCGAGAATCCTTCGCGCACGTACCGTGATAAAAGTCCGGCTCCGTCTTGAAGGTTTCCGCCAGCTTGGCATACGCCGGATTCGCCGCTTCCTTCGCCCCACCCTTCCACGAGGCTCGCGCACGCGTCCGCTGTTCCTGCATTGCCTTTTCAAACTCAGCTTCATCGACCTCAGTGAAGGGGAGGCCCGCATCCCGTGCCACATCCCGTGTGAAGTCGAGTGGCAGTCCATACGTGTCAAGCAGTTTGAAAGCCTCCATGCCCAGCGGCGGTAGGGAAGTAGATGGAAGATGCGGCTGGTAATTGCCCTCGAAGCTTGCCTTGTATTTCGAAACGATGCTGTCCAGCTTACTCAGCCCCGCGTCGAGGGTGCGGGCGAACCGGAGCTCCTCTCCAAGAACCAGCTTCGACACCTGCTTCTCAGACTCGCGGAGTTCCGGGTATGCATCTCTCATCAGGGTGGCCACAGCATGAACCATCTGGTGCAAGAATGGCTCCTTTGCGCCGAGCAATCTTCCATGGCGGATGGCACGCCGCATAATTTTGCGGAGGACGTAGCCGCGGCCTTCGTTGGAAGGCAGAACGCCATCGGTGATGAGAAATGTTGTTGCGCGAGCGTGATCGGCAATGACGCGAAGAGACGCAGCGCCACCCTTGCCCTCTTCGAGTTTTTCTTCGCGATTGAAATCGACGCTGCACAGTTCGGCGGCACGCTTCATCAGGGGGACGAAGAGATCAGTATCGTAATTGGAGATGACGCCTTGGAGAACGGCGGCCACTCGTTCTAGGCCCATGCCGGTATCAACTGAGGGTTTGGGCAGAGGTTCTACAAGCCACGATCCATCGCCCTCCTGTCTGTTGTATTGCATGAACACGAGATTCCAGATTTCTACATACCGGCCACAATCACAGGGGAATTTGCAATCGGTATGGCCTTCTTCGGACGCGGCGGGGCCCATGTCGTAGAAAATTTCGCTGCACGGGCCACAGGGGCCGGTGTCGCCCATCGCCCAAAAATTATCTTTCAATCCAGGAATGTAGAAGATGCGTTCAGCCGGAACCTCTTGCTCAAGCCAGAAATTGCGAGCTTCGGTGTCTTCACCTACTGGCATCTCTGGGAGAATCTCGGCACCTCCGAAAACAGTGGCGTAAAGTTTGGTGGAGTCAATGTTGTACCAGCGCGGCGATGTAACCAGTTCCCATGCGTAGGCTATGGCTTCCCGTTTGAAGTATGTGAATTGGTCGCCGACTACGCCGACCGGCCCAAAAGAAAAATTGCCCATCATCTCGAAGAAGGTGTGATGGCGCTTGGTGAAGCCGACATTTTCGAGGTCGTTGTGCTTGCCGCCAGCGCGCACGCATTTTTGGGCGGTGGTGGCACGGTTGTAGTCGCGCTTTTCGAGGCCGAGGAAGACGTCCTTGAACTGGTTCATCCCGGCGTTGGTGAAGAGCAGCGTGGGATCGCCATGCGGGACGAGCGAGGAGCTGGGCACGCGGCGGTGGCCTTTGCTTTCAAAGAAGCGCAGAAAGGTTTCGCGGATGTCGTTGCCGCTCCAGAATTTCTCGTGTTTGTCGTCGCCAGTCACGTCAACAGCCTCAGTTCTCGCAAGGAGTGGAGTCGAAACACGCCGCGTTGCGCGTGTGACACGGCATTATGGCAGAGCGGAAGAGGGCACGCCAACGCAGTGGGAGGGGGGCACCCCCTGTTTTTTGTATGTGTGGCAAACAAAGGAATTTAAGTCTAATGATTTTGGATGTGTGGCAAGGAAAGGAGTTAGAAGGAGATTTCGCGGATGTGTGGCAAATGCAGGGGTTAGCGGATTGAGGAGCGCGATTCACACAAAAGTATAGCATGGAAGGTGCACTAAGTCAAGAGCTACTTATGTGGTAAATAGGAGACAGTGCCGCTACGTGCTAGCTGCTCCGCGAAAAAGAAGGCGCCGGAATTCCGGCGCCTTCCCTCCGCAACTTGGTTTTGCAATGCGCTATTGTGGACAAGGGACGGCGGACTGTGTCAGCACGGTCGTGTTCGGGTAGCTAAAGGCGCCGCCGATGGCATCGGAAGTCGCGCCCATTTCAAACCACTGCAAGAGGGCTTCGGTCTGCGGGTGGTAAACAAAGACTTCCTTCCGCTCCCTAAGCTGAATGGCAACGGTGGAGTTAGGCAGTACCTCGACGGGATCGCCGGTTTCCAGGTTCCCCTGGCAAACCGTAGAATTGGCGGGCTGGCCGGGGAACTGCCAAGTTGGCACCGCATTGCTGCCAAAGGGGTCGTTGAAGGATTCCGAGGTCTCGTGCGAGAGGGCAGTGACATCCTGGACTGCTGGGCCAAATAATCCCGGAGAGATCCAGCTGGCGAAGGCGAAAATCCAGGCCGGTGCAGGCGTCTGGCTGGGATCGAAAACATAGGTGTGGAAACCAAGCACGCAGCAGCTTGCGGGGTTCCCTTTCGCGTCAATCGAAAACAAATAGGTATTGGGCCACGCCTGGTAGTTGAGGGCATTGGTGGAGTAATTGTTGGCGTTAATGTCGTTCACGGCTTGGTTGAACCACAAGTTGTTGAACAGCAAGTCCAGCAGTTCGATGAATTCCGTCCCGTCCGGGGCATGGCCAACAAAGTAGGATTGCACGGTCACGATGCTGCCGTCCGGCAACTGCACTTGTACGTGCCGCGGAATGTCGATGGTGACGCGGTTAACGACCCTGGGGTCCAATACGGTGTGCCAGTCTTCTCCCTTGGTGTTGAAGAATTCCGCGCGCTGAACGGCGTCGGCGAACTGAATGTGGTGGCCCGAGGTGTAGTCTGTTTCCGCAAAATTCGGGGAATCCGTGAGGAGATCCTCGAAACTGAAGGGCACGCTGGCGGAAAAGCCGGCAGGTACATTCAGAAGATTCAGAGAAACCGTGGTGATTTTCGCCGGAATTTCCGTCCTCCCGCCGAGGACAGGATTATTTCCCATCATGACGTAAGGGAAGACGCCGCCGAGAAAAGGGCCACCTTGAGCGGCAAAGCCGGCTCCAAAAGTGGGTACGGTGACGAAACCAGAAATGCTGGTGCCTGTGCTGCGAGGACCGTTTGCGGACTGGCTGCCGTTGCTTCCCGACGCGCCATTTGAAGCTGCGTTTGTGCTGGCGGCACCTTTGCGTGTCATGAAGACTTGCCTGGAAGTGGAGGCGTTCGACGGGAACACCAGGATCACTCCTGAAGCCGCTGAACTTGCCGCCGACGCGGAGCTCAGCGGGACGGGCACCGCTTTGGTGAAGCTTGGAGAGGCTTGCTGGGTAGAGAACGGAGACGGCTCACTCGTAGCGGTCTGGCCGGGCGTGCGTGAAGCGGTGCACGCCAACAGAACCGATCCAAAAAGCACGGCAGTAAATCGTAGCGAACTGGGCATTGATTTTCCCCTGAATGCGATCGGAAGTGCAAAAACCACCGGACAATACACGCACAGTTATATGAATGCAAGAAGATACGCATAAAAAAATTTAATAATCGCGGCTGTGAGAGTCTCCTCTGCCTTTTTGCAAAAAAGAGCCGCATGCTGGAGACGGAGAATATTGCTTTCCATAATTACGACATCAACTTGGAGACCATTGGTTCCAAACATTTTACGTAGCTGGCAGAACAGTTTTCGTTGCGCAGCGATCAGTCGGTATGAAAATGCGGAGAGTAGATCGAGACCGCGAGTGCGGAAAGGTTACCAATATGTGGATCGAACCATTCGAGGAATGAAGCTGCAAAATGGCTTCCTACATCGGATACGCGGAGGCAGGGGAAAGGGAATAACGAGCTTTGGGCTTCGGTCATGAGAGTTTGGGGAGTTATAGTATTGGACGCGTAACAAAGGATTGGGAGGATTTTATGGGTGAGATGATTCAGTTCAAGCGGCCAGACGGAAAGACGTGTCCTGGGTATTTGGCGGCGCCCAAGGCGGGAACGGGCGCGCCGGGATTTGTTTGCATACAGGAATGGTGGGGGATTAACGAGCAGATCAAGAAAACCGCAGACCGGCTCGCTGGGGAGGGTTATCGTGCGCTGGTGCCTGACCTTTATCGAGGGAAGCTCGCGAAGGCGGCCGATGAGGCGAGCCACTTGATGGGGAGCCTCAACTTTCCGGATGCTGCCGAGCAAGACATTCGGGGCGCGGTGCAGTATCTGAAGCAGAGCTCGAAGAAAGTCGTGGTGGGCGGATTTTGCCTGGGCGGGGCGCTGACGATTCTCGCGGCGGTGCGCGTGCCGGAGATGGATGCGGGGGCGTGTTTTTATGGGATTCCGGATCTTTCCGCCAAGGAAATAAAGCAAATCAAAACTCCCCTCATTGGCCACTTCGCAAACAAGGACGGGTGGTGTACCCCGGCCAAAGTCAACGACTTCGAGGCCGCGCTCAAGCAATCGAAAGCGGAGTTTGAGATTTATCGTTACGATGCGCAGCACGCGTTCATGAATGAGGCGCGGCCGGAGGTGTATGACGCGGCGAGCGCGAAGTTGGCGTGGGAGCGCACGATGAAGTTTTTGAAGAAGGCGCTGGCGTAGGGGGCGCGGAGCCGAATCGAAAATCGAAGAAGGCGCAGTCCGCCGCGGCGGACGCCCCTACAAAGGGACGTTATTCGGGGTCAATGTCGGGAACGTCTTCTTTTACCACGGCTTTCAGTTCGCGGCGGACGACGTCCGCAGAAAATCCTGCTCGCAACAAACTTCCATAAATTGAGGCCATTTTCTTTTCGTCGATTTCGCCGCGGTAGGAGCGGAGTTTGCGTTCGATGCGCTGGCGAACCATGGCGCTTTCGTCGGTGGACTTCGAGGTTTCTTCGAGAGCGGCTTCGATGTGCTTGTCTGGGACGCCGCGGGCGCGGAGGTCGCGGGCCACGCGGAATTTTCCTTGTTTGCGGGATTCGGTGCGCTGGCGGGCGAACTGCTTGGCGTAACGGGCGTCGTCAATCAGGCCATTTTCTTTCAGGCGCGCCATGACCACTTGTACGAGGAGTTTGTTGTCGCTGCGGCGCTCGAGTTTTTTCTTCATTTCGTGGACGGAGTGGGCACGGCGCGTGAGGGCGCGCAAGGCGACGTCGTACATTTCAGATTCGGTTTCGAGTTGGCGGGGCTTGCCGAACATGAGGGAAGCATAGAAGAGAATGATGCGAGTGGCTAGCGGCGAACGAAGAAAAGCCTTAACACAGAGACCGCCGAGGTCGGAGCACAGAGGACACAGAGAATGCGAGTGCTCGGTCGGGAGTGGGCTGCGCGATTTTTGTTGGCGACTGGCTTTTTTATTCTAGGCGGACGTCGTCGATGGCGAAGGTAAAGGCGCCGGGGCTGCCGCCGGCGCAGAAGAGGATGGCGGTGATGTCGTGGCCGTCGGTTTGGAAGGCGGAGAAGGGAATGGTGACTTCTTTCCACTCGGTGGTCACGGTGAGGCTTTGGATGGCGGGGTTGTAGCCGCCGGACTTGGTGAAGAACATCAGGCGGTAGGGGCGGCCGTCGCCGCGAATCCAGAAGCGAATGGCTTTCTTGGAAGAAAGATTGGACGATTCGAATAGATGGGAACCGGGAGAGAACATTGCGCCGGCCCACGCGTAGGCGAAGGCGTCGGAAATGTTGCCGGAGATTTGCATGGCGCCTTTGCTGGCGTTCGCTCCAGGATTAATCCATTTCAGTTCGGCGGTGGACTTGCCGCCGGCCATGGTGTCGGTGGAGACGGCCCAGCCGGAGCCAAACTTTGACGTGGCGGCGTCCACTTCGAAATCGCTGATGAGGCCGGATTCGGAGCCGGCAGGCGCGGGCGTGGCAGCTGCGGCGGCCGCTTCTTGCTTTTCTTTTTCCACCATGGCGCGGGTGGAGGCGCGGTCGGCTTCGGCGCCGGTTTTCCAGACGGAGACGATGTCGCGGGTGGCGAGGATGTCCTGGGTGGGGTCGCCCTTTACGAGGACGAGATCGGCGCGCAGGCCGGGCGCGATGCGTCCGCGATCTGTGAGGCCGAAGACGTTTGCGGGGACGGATGTGGCGGAGCGCAGTGCTTCGGTGGGCGTGAGGCCGGCTTGCACGAGCAACTCGAGTTCGCGATGAATGCTGACGCCGTGGGCGGTGCCGGGATTGGGTGCGTCGGTGCCCGCGAGGAGAGGCACGTTGGCGGCACGGAGGGCGCGGACGGCGGCGAGGGCGTTGGCGAAGTCTGTCTTGCTACCTGGACGATGGGGAAACGACTTCTTCAGATTGCTGGCGGAGGCAGAGTCGATATAAGGCGAGAGGCGCGCGTCGCTGAGAAGGGATTCGCCACTGGCTTTGCCGGCGACGGATTCGTTGACGGTTAGAGTGGCGACGACGAAGGCGTGATGCTTCTTTACGAATGCGCCAAAATCCGGGGCGGGAGGCTGGTCTTCGAAAATGTGGGCGAGGCCGTCGGCGCCGGATTCGATAACGTCGCGCGCGCCGGCTTGCGAACCGATGTGAACGACGGCGAGTTTTTTGCCGTTGTGCGCCGCGGCCACCACGGCCGCGACTTCTTCCTTCGTGAGCGTAGGAAAGTGGATTCCGTAGGCGGCGCCGTCATCGTAGATGATCTTGATGTAGTCGCTGCCTTCGGCGATGCGGGCGTCGACGAAGGATTGCGCGTCGGCGGCGCTGGCGAGCGTGGGAATGACAAAGCCGTACTCGGTGCCGTGGCCTTTGGCGACGGTGACGAGCGTGCCGGAGGAGCGAAGGTCGGCGGCGTTGAGATTCTGCCCGGCAGCTTCGCGCTGGCGGATTTCGGCGTCGAACTTCGGATCGGAGAACATATCCAGCCCCGTGGTGACGCCGAAGATGAGCGACTGGTTGAGCGCTTGCGCCCAGGTGTGGGTGTGGGAGTCGATCAAGCCAGGGAGGAGCGTGTCGCCGGTGGCGTTGATTTCTTTCGTTCCGGCTGGGATTTTCAAATTTTTGCCAATGGCATGGATGAGGCCGTTTTCAATGGAGACGTCGGTGGCGGGGAGGAGCTTTTGGCCGTCGAAGACTCGGACGTCGCGGATGACGAAAGATCTCGAGGATGCGGCTGCCGCGGACGGAGGAGGTGTGTTCTGCGCGGAGAGCAGGCCGACAGCTGCGATAGTAAAGCAGATACCGAGGATGGGCAATCCGAGCAGACGTGACGGATTAGATTTCTTCATGGCAACCCCCGGAGATACACTCTGCCGGATTGTACGCGCGGGCAAACAGAAAAATATCAGGGACGTAAAAGAGAGGCTCACGTCACAGGACTCACGCCAGAAGGGGCGACTACGGCTACTTGCGGGCGAAGCGCTCGAAGTCGGCCATTTGGGAGGCCATTTCCTCGCGGGCGGCGTCGGCGGCGGAGCGGATACCCTGGATGCGGAGCTTGAATTCGTCGGCGTTGGAGGCGCGCAGCAGAGCTTCGTCGAGGGTGATGAGCTGCTTGGTGTAGAGATCGAAGAGCGACTGGTCGAAAGTCTGCATGCCGTATTGGCTGGTGCCGGCGGCGATGGCGTCGTGAATCAAGCGGGTTTTGTCCGCGTTGATGATGCAGTCGCGTATGTAGCCGGTGGCGATCATAATTTCGCAGGCGGGTACGCGGCCCTTGTCATCGGCGCGGCGGACCAGGCGCTGGGAGACGACGGCCTTCAGAGTGGCGGCAAGCTGCAAGCGAATCTGTTTTTGTTCCGGCGGGGGGAAGACCGCGATAATACGCTGAATGGTTTCCGTGGCGTCCAAGGTGTGCAGGGTGGAGAGCACCATGTGGCCGGTTTCCGCGGCGAGCAGCGCAGTGGAGATGGTTTCGAGGTCGCGCATTTCGCCGACCAGAATGACGTCGGGGTCCTGACGCAAGGCAGCGCGCAAGGCGGTGGAAAAGTTCGCGGTGTCCACTTCCACTTCGCGCTGATTGATGAAGCTTTTCTTGTCGCGATGCAGAAACTCGATGGGGTCTTCGATGGTGATCAAGTGATCGGCGCGGTTAGCGTTGATGCGGTCAATCATGGCCGCCAGCGTGGTGGACTTACCGGAACCGGTCGTTCCCGTGACCAGCACCAGCCCGCGCTGCTCTTCGCAAATTTTGGTAATGACCGCGGGCAGGTTCAATTCTTCCGTGGTGCGAATTTTTGTGGGAATGACGCGCAGGACCATGCCAACGTTGCCGCGCTGTTGAAATACGTTGACGCGGAAACGGCCGAGGCCGGCGACGCCATAGGCCATGTCCAACTCCGCCGTTTCCTTGAACTTTTGCTTCTGGCGGTTGGTCATCATGCTGAAAGCCATCGAGAGCATCTCTTCCGGCGTGATGCGCGGCACATCGGTGAGCGGGGCGAGCAAGCCGTCCACGCGCAGATACGGGTGATTGCCGACTTTCAAGTGCAAGTCGGAGGCTTTGTTTTCAACTGCGCGACGCAGCAGATCGTCAATGCTTACAGACATATCGTATGAACCCCGCAGAAATGCAGCTAATACGCGACACTAGCACCGGCCCGGAGGGGGAACAAGGCGGCTGAAGGAGCGGGTTGCGCGGTAGTTACCTGAGCCTAGGGACAGGTTTTTTCAACAAAAAAGTTGGGGCTCAGGCCTTCTTCAAATAGAGGGTGTCGTAAAGCAGGCCGGCGACAAATCCTCCGGCGAGCGGGCCAACCCAGTAGACGCCGTGATTGGCCCAGTGGGTGGCCGCCAGGGCGGGGCCGAATGCGCGCGCGGGATTCAACGCCGCTCCCGTGAGAGGCCACGCAACCAGAATGCCGAGTGTATAAGAGAGGCCGATGGCAAAGCCGGCGGTCGAATGGAATGTTCCCTTTTCATCCACGGCGGTGGCGAACACCGTCAACACGAGGAAGAACGTCGTTACTGCTTCCAGCGCGATACCAGCCCAGCGGGGGAAATCTCTCGCGAGTTCCGGGACGCCGATAGCCACCGCGCGCCAGGTATCTTCAGGGACGACCGTCTTCAACAAAAACGCGGCGGCGGTCGCTCCGGCCAGTTGCGTCGCCCAGTAGAGGATCGTGTCTATGGTGTTCAGGCGCTTGGTGACCCAGAAGCCGATGGTGATCGCGGGATTGAAGTGGCCGCCGGAGATGTGTCCCAACGCGGAAACCATTATGGCGATGGCCAAGCCATGCGCGAGAGCGATGCCGAGAATGCCTAGTCCTCCTGTGGTATGCAAATATTGGTCCGTGCAGATCGCGCCAGCGCCGAAAAAAATCAGCGCGAATGTTCCAATAAATTCGGCGACCAGTTTTTGCGCCGTGTTGTACATTCAAAGGTCTCCCCGCACCGAGTGGAATATGCGCCCGATTCGAACGGGTGCATTCTAGCTGGAATGCGGCGCACAGCGCCAGCCTTCTTGGAGGAGATTAGCGTCTTGGGTAGGATGGAGAAAGTTGTCAGTGGTCCGTTTTCAGTTTTCAGTAAGAAACAAGAGAAGTTACTGGGCGGCAGAAATCTGGCTCCTTCAATTCAAAGGTGGCAACCCCACTTTTTTTAGGAGCTCCGCGAAACGCGGATCGTCGCTTCGAATGGCTCCGACGGCGGCTCGTGCACGAATGCTATTCATGCGAGGGTCGCCCTGCTGATAGGCGAGCTCTAGCGCGGTAAAGTAGTGGTCCTTTTCGCCCAGGCCTGAGTAAATGTCCGCAATGCCAAGCCACGAGATGTATTTCGTTTTGGCCTCCTCGGTCATCGCACCCAAGATCTTTCGGGCCTCTTCGGTTTTGCCGGCTCTCGCCAGGGCGTATCCAAGAAAGCCCCGGTAGTAGGACGATTCCGGTACGGAACGAACCGCCATTTCAACTTCATTCACGGCTTCATCAAACTTTTGTTGAAGACATAAGACTTCGGCGAGGCCGTAGTGAGCCAGAGCGAAGTTAGGATCCATATCAAGAATCTTACGGAGCTCGGCTTCGGACTCTGAAAAGTGCTTGGCGAACAGTAAAGAGAAGGCCAGGGCGTAGCGAAGGATCGGCGTGAAAGGTTCAAGAGCGACGGCTTTACGGCTTTCCTGAATGCTTTCCTCATACTGGCCCACGCTCCAAAGATACTCGGCGAACGATTGGTGGGCGAAGGGATAGCTTGGATTGAGTTCGATGGCTTGCCGGAACTGCCGCTCGGCATTTGCAAAATCCAGTTCGAACACCAGGAGTACAAGTCCCAAAGATGCATGGGCTTCGGCCAGAGTTGGATCCAACTCCAGGGCCTTTCCCGCGGCTTGGCGAGCTTTTGCGCCGGCCTCTTTCGGCGAGAGCGCGGCGGTAGTGCGGGATAAGGTGAAATACGAGTCGGCAATCCCGGAATAGGCCAGTGCGAGATTGGGATCTTTCGCAAGAGCCTGCTGAAAATAATCAATTGCTTTGTTCGCGCCGTCAGCGGTGCGCCTGTTCCAGTAATATCTGCCCTGCAGATAGAGTTGATAGGCCTCTGTGTTCTGGGTGGAGTGCTGCGCCATAAGGCTTCGTTGGGCATTGCTGAGTTTCAATTTCAGGTTTTCAGTTATGTCTCGAATGATTTCCGTCTGCAAGGCGCTGACGTCGGCCCGTTTGCCCTGATACTGCTTTCCCCAAAGTTCGCTGTCGTTCTCGGCGTCGATTAGTTCGGCGCTGATGGAAATCGTGTCGGCTTGCTGGGTCATCCTGCCGGTTAAAATCGTGTGGACCTGAAGCTCACGGGCGACGGCTGGCGGATCGATGTTTTTCCCTTTGTATCGATAGGCGGAAATGAGCGAGACCACCTTTAGGTTGGGCAACTGCGAGAGCGTGTTGATGAGATCCTGGGTAATTCCTTCGCTGAGGTATTCGGCACTGGGATCGCCGGTGGCGTTTACAAAGGGCAGAACGGCTAAGGACTCGATGGAAGACACACCGGCGGGCGCGTTCGCCGAGTTCTGGTGGAGACGATGAAATGTGTACCAGCTACCGACAGCAAGCGCGGCGAGGATCGCAAGCGCGAAGTATAGGCGCGCTGTTCTGGGACGCGGAGCGCTCGGTGCGGCGGCGGGCACAGAGGCAGTCACGCGCGTGGAGTCCGTGTCGCGTTTGAGGCGCTTCAGGTCGGCTTCGATTTCGGCGGCGCTTTGGTAGCGCAGGGCGCGATCTTTTTCGAGAGCTTTCGAGACGATTTCGTCGAAGCGTGCGGGAAGCTTGGAATTCAGGCTGCTGGGGTTCGGCGGCGTGCGCTCGAGGATGGCGTGGAAAATAACGGCGGAAGTGGAACCGGAAAAAGGAACGCGCCCGGTGGCCATCTCGTAGAGGACCGCGCCAAAACTGAAAAGATCGGTCCGCGCGTCGAGCTCTTCGCCGCGTGCTTGTTCGGGAGACATATACGCAACGGTGCCCATCGCTACTCCGGGGCTGGTTAACACGTCGTCGGCGGTAACGCCTTCGGGTGATCCGAGCGTGCTTCCCGCTAAACTGGCGTCCGGCCCGAGCTTGGCCAGGCCAAAATCCATGAGCTTGGCTTGTCCGCGCGCGGTCATGAAAATGTTCGCGGGCTTGATGTCGCGGTGGACGATGCCTTTCTTGTGCGCGGCATCGAGGGCGTCGGCGATTTGGACGCCAATTTCCAGGAGTGTGTCGAGGGGAAGTGGGCGGCCAGCGATGCGATCCTTCAACGTTTCGCCTTCGAGCAGCTCCATCACCAGGAAATATTTTCCTTCGTGCTCTTCGAGGTCGTGAATCGTGCAGATGTTGGGGTGGTTCAGAGCGGAGGCGGCACGCGCTTCACGGCGGAAGCGCTCCATCGCTTGCGGATTCTTGCTGAATTCTTCGGGAAGAAATTTAAGAGCGACGCGCCGGCCGAGCTTGAGGTCTTCCGCGGCATAAACCACGCCCATGCCGCCGACTCCGAGTTTCTCCTTGACCTTATAGTGAGAGATGGTTTCTTCGGTCATTGCGGGGATTGCCGCTGGCGAAATGATAGGGGTTGCAGCGAAGTGAGTCAACGCGCGCTGCGCGAGTTGTCAGTCGACAGTTAACAGTTGTCCGTAAGAAAAGACAAAGTTCCCTGAAATTTTGGCGTCAGGCGGTCGACAGCAAGACCAGACCACACCAGACCAGAGTAAAAAAACGCTTGGGTGTTCTCTTAGTTCGAACGCGAACTGGCTAGCGTGAGACGGCGTCTACCGGGGCATTGACCGGAGTGAGCCAGCCGTGACGATCGGGTTTGCTGCCGCTCGTGATGGCAAAGAATTCGTCTTGCAGTTTGCGCGTGATTGGCCCACAGGCGCCTTTGCCGACCTGGATGTGGTCCACGGAACGAATCGGCGTCACTTCCACGGCGGTGCCTACAAAGAACACTTCGTCCACGATGTACAGCATTTCGCGCGGGATCACCGATTCTTTCACCGGGATGCCGAGGTCTTCGGCAATCTTCACGATGGCGTCGCGCGTGATGCCGGGAAGAATACTGGTGGCCAGAGGCGGCGTGTAGAGTGTTCCGTTGTTGACGAGGAACACGTTCATGCCGGAGCCTTCGCTGACGTGGCCGGCCGAATCCAGCGCGATGCCTTCTGCGTAGCCGTTGAACGAGGCTTCCATTCGAATGAGCTGCGAGTTCATGTAATTCGCGGCGGCCTTGGACATGGCGGGCAGCGTATTGGGAGAAATGCGCGTCCAGGAGCTGACGCCGACATCAACGCCTTTGGCGAGCGCTTCCGGACCGAGATACGCGCCCCAACTCCAACAGGCCATGTAGAGGTCAATCGGCGAGCTCAGCGGGTTCACGCCTACTTCACCGTACCCGCGCAATACGATGGGCTTCACATAGCAGGAATTCAATTTGTTGAGGCGAACCAACTCGCAGGCAACGTTGGCAAATTCATCGACGGTGTGCGGCAACTCCATCCGGTAAATCTTGGCGGAGTTGATGAGGCGCTGCATGTGCTCGCGCAGGCGGAAAATGGCAGGCCCCTGCTTGGTCTCGTAGCAACGAATGCCTTCGAACACCGCGGAGCCGTAGCTCACTACGTGAGAAAGCACGTGCAGCTTGGCGTCGTCCCAGTTGATCCACTTTCCGTTGTGCCAGATTTTCTCGGTTTTCTGAATCGGCATAATTGCTCCCTATTCGATAGTGCCACTCGCCGTGGTCGAAATCGCAGAATACGGCACGCGGGAGGAAGCGTCAATCAGCCGGGTGTAGTGGAAGCGGCGGGCCCGGAACCAATTTGGCGCGTGGGGCGAAGCGTCCACGGCTTAAACGCTTCGCGAAGCGAGAGAAAAATGAGTCCGGGCTCAGTGCGTTTGATCGGGCGGAGGGCCGGGCTTCGCAGGCGCGTTGAGCGAGTTATACATGGCCTGCGCCGTCTTCATCGTCCGATTGGTATTGTTCTCCCAGATTCCAAGAAGGAGAAAAGGGATAGCCGTGGCCGCGGCGAGGAGTTTCGCTTTACGCGGAATCTTGGACTCAGGCTCCCAGCGAAAGAGCTGGGCGGATAAAAAGAATGTCAGGAGGGCCCACACGGCGAGCGAGCAGAGTGCGAGCAAAACGTCCACGCTCCAGGGGGCGAAAGCCCAGTAGATTGCGGCTTGCAGCCCCGTAACGAGATAGGTGGCGGGAAGGAAAAGACCGGCGTGCTTGGCGACTTGCGGAAGATCGGCAAGCGGTACCGTGGCTCCAGACAGGAAGATCAGCGGGAACCAAATGAGTTGGTTGATGACCTGCGTTTCCTGCATGGTGTTGGTGACGCTGGCGACGACGAGGCCCATGGAGGCGAACGAAACGGTCCCAAGGGTGATCAGCAGAAACACCGAGACGAGGCTGCCGAAATTTGGCACGTGAAAGATGAACCGCGCGAAGAGGAATTCGACAATAACCGTGGGCATGGTGAGCGCGTAATTGGCGACGATGCTGGAGGCCAGCATGTCGCTCGGGGTCACCGGCGTTACATGGAAGCGGCGCAGAATGCCTTGTTCGCGGAACATGACTAGCGCGGCGCTAAGTCCCCAGAAGCTTCCCATCACGGTAAGTGCCAGAACCGGGCCCAGCAGATAACGAATACCCCACGGGTTTCCCTTGGCGAAAACCCCGGCGTAGAGGAAGAAAAATCCGAAGGGCATGATCACGCTAAAGAATAAAAACATTTTGTTGCGCAGCGTGAGCTGAATGCGCATTCGCGTGAGTGCGGCGAAGTTTTTCAATCTCGCAACCTCCTTCCGGTCATCTCGATAAAAACATCTTCAAGAGAGGGCGAAGCAATCTCCAGGCTGATCAATTCGTTGCCCTGCGTTTCGAGATATTTCACCAGCGAAACGATGGCCTGCGGCGGGCGCTTCGAATGAATGACGTACGTGCCGTCAACCACGCGAGCCTCGGCCACGCCGTCCAGTTTCTTCAGGGCCCCATCCGTCTCCGGTTTCGAAAGGCGGACTTCGATGCGCGTAGCTCCGCCGGAATGGGCCTTCAACTCACGCGGTGTGCCCAGCGCGATCACTTTGCCATGATCCACAATGGCCACGCGATCGCAGAGTTTTTCGGCTTCCTCGATATAGTGCGTCGTCATCAGGATCGTTTTCTTCTCGCGCTTCAATTCCTCAATGATGTCGTAGATTTCGCGCCGCACCTGGGGATCGAGACCGGCCGTGGGTTCGTCAAAAAACAAAACTTTCGGATCGTTGACCAATGCCATAGCCAGAGCCAGGCGCTGCTTTTGCCCGCCGGAGAGCTCGCGGTAAAAGGCGTTGCGTTTTTCTTCCAGGCCAAAACGCTTGAGCAATTCTTCGGGGTTACGGCCGCCCTTGTAGAAGCTGGCGAAAAGCCGCAGGGCTTCCATCACGCGCAGTTTGTCTGGAAGGGAAGTGGATTGCAGCGCAGCGCCAATCACATGCTTCAACGCCACCGCGTCACGCTGCGGATCGAGCCCGCAGACAGATACGCGCCCGCCATCCGCCATGCGCAGGCCTTCGAGAACTTCGACGGTGCTGGTTTTCCCGGCGCCGTTGGGCCCGAGCAGGCCGAAAACCTCGCCCTCGTCCACGCTGAAACTGACGCCGCGGACGGCTTCGACGTCGTCGTAGCGTTTGACAAGATTCTCCACTTGCAGAATGGGACCAACCATATACGTTTAGCCCACCAGTCAGGGCGCACTTCATGGCGCATTCAAAAAGAGCTATAGCATAGCGCAGGTAGGGGCTTGCCTCGTAACGCCGGCACTCGCCAGCGCAGCGTTCACTTACGAATACGTTTGCGGGAAGCTGTTTGTTTCGGCTTGGATTTTATGGCAGGTTTCCAGAGGTGGCGCTTCAGGTCCACGCGCGACTCGACCACGGTCACGCCTTCGCTTTCGAGAAGTTTTCTTTGGAGAGAAGCGTACGGTTCGCGAATCAGGATTTTGCCGCGTTCGCCAAGAACGCGGTGCCAGGGAATGCCTTTCCCCGAAGGAGTCGCCGCCATCGCGCGGCCGGCGCTTCTCGCTCCGCCCGGCAGGCGCAGGGCTTTAGCGAGCTCCCCATACGTTAGAACCCTTCCGCGAGGAATTCGTTGCACGAGTTTGTAAACGGGATCCCAGGACATGAATCGATCTCCAAGCGCTCTCAGCAGAGTGCGAAGCAAACCCGCGCGACATCGTAGAGTTCCTTCACCGCAAGAACAAGAGAATAATCCCGCGGCCGGGTTTAATGGAGTAGCTATGCTTCGCGGACGGATTTGGCATCCGCGATGGAATAGCAAACATCAAATGTTGGTAGTGATGTATGAAGAGGCAAACGTGGCGAGCCAGCGAGCATACGAAGAACTGATGGAACGCAGAAAAATTTGTGATGCGCAATTGCCCGCGAATTCCACTACGTTGGTTTCGTTACTGATAGGAAGCGAGATTTGCAAAGAGTCCAGATATTTCATTGACGGCTGTAGTGGAAAGAAAATACACTACGGCGAAAGGCGCAGACTCGGAGTGACGCCATGGCTTTTGTCCGCCGCAAAGGAAAGTCGTTCTACCTGGTGCACAACGTGCGCCGTGGCGGAAAAGTGCAGCAACTGCATCTCGCACGGCTTGGGGACCGTGCAAGGATCACCGATGAAGTCGTTCGCGAAGTCTCGAAGAAGCATCCCTTCGTGGAGCTCAACTGGCGCTTGTTGCGCGAGCAGCTCAACCATCGGTTGGATCTCGCGGATCCCCGCTCGCCCACAGTACAAAAGCTCGTTTCCAGCCTGCGAGCCCTCAATCTCGATCTGGCGGACCTCTTCCCGCCCTTGCTCCGGCTTTCTGACACGCCCGACGTGGCGCGGGAGTTGCTCGTACAACTCCGGCTCCTGCAATCCACGCTTCAGGTTAAGCTCGACCAGTTTGACCGCGGACGCGGACGGTTTGGCAATGCGTCGCAATCCCGGTTGCGGCGTTAGGAGGCCGTTATGAGCGACTACATTCTTCCACTTGATCCGAGCAAGCGCAGCACGGACACGATCGATTTTCAGACAGCGTTGCGGTCCCGAATTGTCGGCCAGGAAGAAGGCGTCCAGGCGCTGGTGGATTTGTATCAGGTGTTTCGCGCCGGCCTGAACTCGCCCGGCCGGCCAGTAGGGAACCTGTTGTTTCTTGGCCCGACCGGTTCGGGAAAGACCCGGCTCGTGGAAGCCGGCGCTGAAATCCTCTTTGGGGATGCTCGGTCCATCATCAAAGTGGATTGCGCTGAGTTCCAGCATTCCCATGAGATCGCCAAGCTGATCGGCTCGCCTCCGGGGTATCTGGGGCATCGGGAAACCCATCCGCTGATCACCCAGGATGAGCTATCGAAGAGCCATACCGACAAACTGAAGCTCAGCTTCCTCTTATTCGACGAGATTGAAAAGGCCAGCGACGCGCTTTGGCAGCTGCTTCTGGGCATGCTGGATAAGGCCACCTTAACTTTGGGTGACAACCGCAAGGTCGATTTGTCTCAAACTGTCATTTTTCTGACCTCCAACTTGGGCGGCGGTGAGATTGCTGAACTAATGGAAGGCGGGATGGGCTTCATCCAGCCCAAGGACAAGCCAGAATCCGGCCTCGACCTGAAGGTTGAACGCACGGCCGTAGAAGCCGCACGGCGCAAGTTCTCGCCTGAATTCATGAACCGCCTCGACAAAGTGGTAGTCTTCCACCCGTTGAAGCGCGAACAGCTCCAGGAAGTGCTGGATATCGAACTTGGTCAGGTGCAACAGCGCGTTCTGGACACCGCCAAGGGCCAATTCTTGTTCCGCGTAACCCCTGCCGGCCGCGACTTCCTCCTCCAGGAAGGCACCGACCAGCGCTACGGTGCCCGGCACCTAAAGCGCGCCATCGAACGCCACGTCGTTTATCCCCTGGCCAATCTGCTTGCCACGGATCAGGTCAACTTGGGCGACTTGGTCTGCATTGACTGGGACCAAAGCCATAACCAACTTACCTTCATCCGTGAAGGCGAAGGGGCACTCGTCCAAGGTCCGTTGCCATTGGTCGCCGGAGCCGCTGCCTCGATCGAAGCGAAAGACGGCAAATCGGTGAACGAGCCGACCGAGGCGGTCAAAGAAGAGAGAAAATCCCGCGCGGCGCAGCCCTCGGGAGCTCCCAGCGCGACGCCGCAAGCCCGCAAGAAACAAGATCGCTAAAGACTTAAAGTACAACTTTAACTATCCCCGGGGCGCGTCGAAAGGTGCGCCCCTTTTTGTCGTCCCGGCCATGACATAAACTGTTCCGGCTCTCTCACTTTGCGCCCCCGTGAAACACTGTCTCACGCGATGAGACACTTTCCAGAATTCCATACCCTGTATCTTGTTGAGCCCGCGTCGTTTTCCTAAGAGTTAACCTGTGGAAAAGATTGGCATCCCCCATGCAGTATCATCTTGGTGCGCAAGGATGAGACGCGCAAGGTGTTCGGCCTAGCCGGGCGCCAAGAAGGGTGGACGAAATGAAAGCCGCCGTCCGTCACCAACTGGATCCGAGCATCCGTAGCAGTGACACGCATGATTTCCAAGCCTCTCTGAAGGCCAAAATCGTGGGCCAGGAAGAGGGCGTGCAGTCCCTGGTGGATATGTTCCAGGTCTTCCGCGCGGAATTGAACTCTCCCGGCCGCCCAGTGGGTAACCTCTTATTCCTCGGACCAACCGGCTCCGGAAAGACGCGCATTGTGGAAGCGGCTGCTGAGATCCTCTTTGGGGACGCCCGCGCGGTTATTAAGGTGGATTGCGCGGAGTTCCAGCACTCTCACGAAATCGCCAAGCTGATTGGCTCACCCCCAGGCTATCTCGGCCACCGCGAGACCCATCCTCTAATCACCCAGGAAGCGCTGTCCGCCAGCCATACCGAAAAGCTGAAGCTCAGCTTCCTGCTCTTCGACGAAATTGAGAAGGCCAGCGACGCCCTCTGGCAACTATTGCTGGGCATGCTGGACAAGGCCACGCTGACCCTCGGCGACAATCGCCGCGTGGACCTCTCCCAGACGGTCATTTTCCTGACCTCCAACCTCGGAGGGGGCGAGATCACCGAGCTGATGCAAGGTGGCATGGGCTTCGTTCAGCCGAAGGACAAACCGGCTGACGGCCTCGATGAAAAGGTCGAGCGCACGGCTGTGGAAGCGGCCCGCCGCAAGTTTTCTCCGGAATTCATGAACCGCCTCGACAAAGTGGTGGTGTTCCATCCGCTGCGCCGAGAGCAGCTCGAAAAGGTTCTAGACATCGAACTCGGCCAGGTGCAGCATCGCGTGCTGGAAACTGCCAAGGGGCAGTTCCTGTTCCGCGTGACACCTGACGGTCGCGAGTTTCTCCTCCAGGAAGGTACTGACCAGCGCTACGGCGCGCGTCACCTGAAGCGCTCTATCGAACGCCACGTGGTCTATCCGCTGGCCAACCTGCTGGCGACGGAACAAATTCACCTCGGCGACCTGATTTGCATCGATTGGAACAAGGAGCAGGACAGCCTGATCTTTGTCCGTGAAGGCGAAAACCTGGCTCTCCCGGCGCGCAAGCCGGAACCCGTCGTTTCCGCACGTGCGAACTCCGCGCGCAGCGGAAAGACCGCCGATGCCCCCAGCGTGACGCTCTCTCCCGAGCCCATGCCACGCATGGCCCGCTAACGCAACTTTCTTCTCGCTCCAGTTCCGCCCGGGTGGCCCTCCACCCGGGTTTTTTGTTTTCGGCTTCCGTTCGTTTCAAGTAACCTTGAAAGCGGGTTGCCATCCTATTTTGCGTGGGTGTTCGGAGGCCATTTTGGGCGTCGCTGCGCGGAGTCGGCTGTCAGAAACTGGGGTGGTCCTTCGGGGTCTCCAGGCTTTTCGATCCGATCTTGTAACAGCGGTCGGCTTGGTGTTAGGCCTTTCCTTCCTATTCGTTCCCACCCTACGCGCGCAACGCACACAGCTCAAGCCGGGATTGAACATTTTCAACCCGCAGCAAGATATTGAAATAGGGAAAAGGGTAGCGGCCGACGCTGAGAAACAGTTGGCTCTGTGCAACGCGCCAAAGGTAGACGCCTATCTGACACAACTGGGAAGCCGACTGGCGCAAAAACTGCCCACGGGCAGCGTGCAATATCCGTTTGAATTCCACTGCGTAAACGATAAGGCGATCAATGCATTCGCACTGCCCGGCGGATTCGTGTTTGTGAACCGAGGTGCAATCGAGGTCGCTGGCGATGAAGCGCAGCTTGCTGCGGTCATGTCTCACGAGCTTTCTCACGTAGCGCTTCGCCACGGCACTACCCAAGCCACAAAGGCGCAGCTTGCTCAGGGTGTTCTGGGTATTGCCAGCGGCATCCTTGGGGATACCACAGGTGGGACGCTCTTGACGGAGCTCGGTGTGTTCGCAGCCGGTGGCGTGCTACTGCGTTACTCCCGAGCGGCGGAATCGCAGGCCGACATCATGGGAACGCAGGTTCTCTATGATTCAGGATACGATCCGCGCGCGATGGCGCAGTTCTTCGAAAAACTCGAAGCGGAGACCAAAGGGAAAAATCCTCCGGAGTTTTTTTCCGATCACCCGAGTCCGGAGCACCGTGTAGAGCGCGTCGACGAGGAGATCGACAAGCTTGGCGGCGTCCCAAGCAATGCCAAACGGGATTCGGCAGACTTTGAAGCCATCAAACGTGAGGTCCTGGCGCTGCCGATCGTGAAAAAGCCAGTTCCCGGTGAGCCGAGCGTGGCCGCTGCTCCCGCGTCCCCATCCGGCAGCTTCGCTGCCTATCAGGCAGGCGCTTACTCGCTAAAATATCCGGACAATTGGAAGAAGTATCCGGATAGCGATGGAGGCGGCGTTTCTTTCGCTCCCGAACGTGGAGTCCTCGATGACGGCAGTGGCCACAGTGCTCTCGCGTACGGATTGATTGTGAGCGTGACGAAAACGAAAGTGGATCCGGCTGATGCGAACGCTCTGCAAGACGCCACGCGGAAAGTGATTGAAGAGCTTCAGCAAGCGAATCCCAATATGAAGGTCACGCACGCATCCGAGCGCGTGCGACTAAACGGCCAGCCCGGCCTTTCAACCTACTTGAGTAATGATTCTCCCGCCGGTGGCCAGGAAACGGACTGGATCATCACCACGTTGCGCCCCGAGGGCGTGGTCTCTTTCGTGTGCGTGGCTCCGCTGTCTGCTTACGGCAATTACGACAAGACGTTTTCCACAATCCTGGACAGCGTCCGATTCGCCCACTAGAAAGAATGGGCGGAATCGGACGAACCTGGCCCGCGAACGTTCACGTCTCTGTCTGGCCTGCGGGCGCGATTTGGCCGGCAAAAAAAAGAGCGGGCGCTCCACCAGTGCCCGCTCCGTATAACCGATTCAGTTCTACTCTGCTATTTCCCGGCTCCCGTGCCTATCGGTCCGTGTCTAGGCCCGGCAGAACCGGCGTGCCTTCCGAGCGCACGGCATCCAGTGCATCCGGATCGAGTCCCAGCAGTTGCAGGATCGTGGGAGCCACTTGCGCGGTTTCCACAAAGCTGTGAAGGGTCTTGGGGCGAACGTGCGGGTTAGAGACAAGCAGCATCACGTTGGTGTCATCCCATGCGTAGCCGCCATGTTCGGACTGCTTTGCGTCGCCACCGGTATAGACCACGCCGACGTTTGGAATTACTACGATATCGGGAGTACGCGGGTCGCCCCCTTCGCGAAGCTTGCAGCAGGGACCGGGAACGTTGGGAAGGCCGGGTGGGTTAAAGAGCGCGTTCAGTGAGGCGCCATAGTAGATCTGGCCCAGTCCGATCGTTGTCGCGTTATTCTCCAGAGCCGTTACTGCGGCCGCAGTGGTGCTTGGATCCGCCAACCAGATTTGGGAAATGTCGTCCTCAGCCAGTCCGAGGCCATTCGTTGGGTCGCTATAAACTGCAGGGAGAAGGTTAGGATTAGGGGGTAGCAGGGTTGCGGAGGGCGGCTCACCATTGTTGGTCTTCCCAGGAATCGGGAAGAAGCGATTCGGGTCGATCGGCGACTGCCCGTGTTTTGCAGTGATGATTATGGTGGTCGAATCCAAAAGGCCTTCATTTTTGAGCGCGGAGACCATCTGTCCGATCGCTGCATCCACGAATACGATTTCCTTCATCATCAGGGGTCTGGGCGTACCCTGGGCGTCCTCATAACCACCTGAGTTGCTGTCGGTTCGGGCTGGGGGCAAGGCTGCGGGACTAATAAGCTTCTCGCCGACGCTGACCGCCTGGAAGTTCATGCCGAGGACCACAGGGACCGGAGCCTTGCGCGTCCCGAGGTGGTTTTTGCCGTTGATCCAATTTACCACCGCGTTGACCTTCAACTGGTCGTAGCATTTGATGGAATCGAAATCGGTCGTCCAGTCATTCCCGTTCATTACGACGTTGGCGCAATTGTAGTTGGTTCCCGCTGTGGTCAGGCCAGGGAGTGGAATCTTATTGGAGTTGACTTCCGGGGAATAGTAATCATCCACGTTGCTGGGCTGATTGGTTCCCGTGGGGCCCGAAACAAGAGCGTAAACAGCGTGCTTGTCGGACCAGGCTGTGTAGCCGCCTGCGGCGTGGATCACGCCATAAATGGTGTTCGTGCGAATGAAATTCCAAGGATATACGGGCTGGCAGTTGTTGAACGGATCGCGTACCAGCCTGGCGGGATTGATTGATGTGACGTTGCCGTCGATGAGATCTAATGCGCTCTTCGCAGGAGCGGGGCGGCCGTTGAGCTGCGTCTGGTCGAATTCATCGCCCTCTTCATATTCGGTCTGCGTCCCGTTAATGTGTCCTACATTGCAGTTTCCGCTCGGCAGACCGTTGCCTGTAGCCACCGCAGGCGGCGCTAGCACGCGGTCATACGCCACATCGTAGAACCCGCCGACCGTTCGGGGACTCCCGCCCGTCACCAGTGCCAGCAGGCCGGGAAAGGAATCGGAGGGCCGGGAAGTAGTCGTACGGGTATAGTTCACACCCGTCTTGCCCAAGGCGGCCAAGGTCGGGCAGGTGTTGGATGCCACGCAGTTTTCGTAATCAACCGCGTGCATCCCATCAATGCTGATGAGGAGAACGTGCCTGATTTTGTGTCCGTCGCCAAATTCATCGTTGGCGCGGGCTGGTGCTGGAAGAGTGGTGCCAATCAATCCTATAGACAGTGCTACAGCTAACAATCTTTGTTTCAAGTGAATCTCCTTTGAATGACAAGCGGATGGGAACGAATGTCCCGGACAAGAAGGTAGGCGTTGAGTGTTACAGGATAGCGAACGCCCCGTGTTGCTTTGGTGAATCAGGGCGCAAAACGCCTGAATCTGAAAGAAATTTCAGGCAAGGAGGTAAGGTACTGGCAATTCTAGCCAGCGATGAATCGGGAATCGTTAGCAATTCTTCCGCAAGGCGCCACATGTATTTCGCCTAGTCCGCGGCTTCGCTGCGTGTGGGAGCGGGTTTCCAGCGCAGAACGGGCTTCCGCGCCGCGCCGACTTCGTCGAGGCGCCGTACGCGCGTGGTGTGCGGCGCGGTCTTCACAATCTCTGGAGTCTTGGCGGCTTCTTCGGCGATGGATTTCATCGCATCAATAAAAAGATCGCATTCTTCTTTGGATTCGGATTCGGTCGGCTCGATCATCAGCGCGCCGGGAACGATCAGCGGGAACGCCGTCGTGTACGGATGAAAGCCGTAGTCAATCAGCCGTTTGGCGATGTCCATGGTGTTCACGCCATTTTTCTTTTGGATGGCGTCGCTAAAAACCACTTCGTGCATCGAGGGCAGGGAATAGGGCAAATCGAATGTGCCTTCGAGATTCTTTCGAATGTAATTCGCGTTGAGCACCGCATCTTCCGTGGCTTGGCGCACGCCAGGGCCATACGCCAGGATGTACGCTAGCGCGCGAACTAGCACGCCGAAATTTCCCGCGAAGGCTTTCACTCTGCCGATGGAATCCGGCCGCACCGGTTCCAGCGCCAGCCGGCCGCCCTCTTTTTCCACCAAAATCGGCACGGGCCGGAACGGCTCAAGAATTTTCTTCATCGCCACGGGGCCTGCGCCGGGGCCGCCGCCGCCGTGCGGCGTCGAAAATGTCTTGTGCAGGTTTAAATGCATCACATCCACGCCAAGGTCTCCGGGGCGCGTCACGCCCGTGAGCGCGTTCATGTTCGCGCCGTCCATATACAGCAGCGCGCCTTTGGCGTGCAGAATCTCCGCTATTTCCGGAATGCGCTGCTCGAAGATCCCGAGCGTCGAAGGATTGGTGATCATCAGCGCCGCGACGTCGGGAGTCACCAGGTCGCGCAGCTTCTCCACATCAATCTGGCCGTGCGATTCGGACTTGATGTTCTCCACGTCATACCCGGCAATCACTGCCGTCGCCGGATTCGTTCCGTGCGCGGAGTCCGGGATCAGCACTTTCTTGCGCGGATTCCCCTGCTTCTCCAGGTACGCGCGAATCAACAGCAGGCCGGTCATTTCGCCCTGCGCACCCGCTGCAGGCTGCAGCGTGATGGCGTCCATGCCGGTGATTTCCAGCAGGCACTTCTCAAGCAGGCGCAAAATCTTCAGGCAGCCCTGAGAGAGTTCTTGCGGCTGGTAGGGATGTTCCGTGGCGATCCCATCGAGCCGCGCGACGAATTCGTTTACGCGCGGGTTGTACTTCATCGTGCAGGAGCCCAGCGGATACATTCCCAGATCAATCGCGTAATTCCAGGTGGAAAGCCGCGTGAAGTGCCGAATCACTTCGATCTCGCTCACTTCGGGAAAGCCTTCGATGCCTTCTCTACGATGATTCGCGCCAAGCGCCTTCGCCGGATCCGCCGCCGGAACATCCAGAGGCGGCAATTCGAACGCCCGCTTCCCGGGGGAGGACTTCTCGAAGATCAGCCCTTCGTTCTGATTCGTGTGCCGCGTTGCTTTTTTTATCTTTTCGTTCATGTGTTCCGTTCACACCGTAGAGGCACGGCATATCCTGCCCCTACGATGAATGCGTCCTATCAAACTGGCTGTTCGAGCGCCTGCTTCAGCGCCTTCGCGAATCGCTCAATCTCCGCGCGCGACGTGGTCTCCGTGACGCAAACCAGCGCGCGCTTCGTCAGTTCGGGATACGCCGTGCCCAGCGCGTACGGCCCGACGATTTTCTCGCGCAAGAGATGGTTGTTGACCAACTTTACCGAGCGCGGCAGCTCCACCACAAATTCATTGAAAAACGGCCCGTCGAACATCCGCTTCACTCCAGGAATTTTCAATAATTCTGCCAGCGCAAACTGCGCCTTCGACAAATTCTGCTCCGCCATCTCTCGCAAGCCTTCCTTGCCTAAGAGCGTCAAATGCACAGTAGCGGCCAGCGCGCAGAGCGCCTGGTTGGTGCAAATATTCGAAGTGGCTTTCTCGCGCCGGATATGCTGCTCGCGCGTCGCCAGCGTGAGCACGAACCCGCGCTTGCCTTCTGAATCCGTCGTTTGTCCTGTCAGCCGCCCCGGCATCTGCCGCACGAATTTATCGCGCGAAGCAATCACACCCGCAAACGGTCCGCCGTAACTCGGCGGCAAGCCGAAGCTTTGTCCTTCCATCGCGACAATGTCCGCCTCAGCGGGCGGCCGGACCAGCCCGAGCGAAACGCCTTCCGCCACGGCGACAACGTACATTGCGCCCGCAGCATGTGTGGCCCCCGCCAGCGCAGCATGCGACTCGATCACGCCAAAAAAATTCGGCGATTGCACCACCACTGCCGCGACGTCATCCTTCATCGCGACCTGCAAAGCTTTTGCATCCACCGTGCCGCTCGCCGTAAACGCAATCTCTTCCACGTGCAATCCGGAATTCTTCGCGTAGGTCTTTAATACCTCGCGGTATTCCGGATGCACCGACCGCGCCACCAGCACGCGCTGGCGCCCCGTGAGCCGCTCCGCCATCAGCACCGCTTCCGTCGTGGCCGTCGAGCCGTCGTACATCGAGGCGTTCGCGACTTCCTGCCCGGTGAGCTGGCACATCAGCGTCTGAAACTCAAAGATGGCCTGAAGCGTGCCCTGCGTGATTTCCGCCTGATACGGCGTATACGACGTGAGGAATTCGCCGCGCTGGATGATCGCGTCCGTAACCACCGAGCGCAGGTGGTTGTAAACACCCGCTCCCAGGAAACTCGTGTAGCCGTTCGAATTCTCTGCCGCGCGCTCTTTGAAATACTGAATGACTTCGGTTTCGGAAAATGGGCCGGGAATGTTCAGGGCTTCGCGCAGGCGATAGCGTTCCGGAATGCTGGAAAACAATTCGTCAATGGATTTTGCGCCGATGGCGGCGAGCATTTCCTGCCGTTCCGCAGGGCTCTTCGGGAGATAGCGCATTAGGCCGAGGTTTCCTTGGACTTTTCCGCGACGTAGGCTTCGTAGGCCGCCGCGTCCATCAATTTGGCGAGATCGGCAGGATTCGCAAGCCGCACTTTAATCAGCCACGCGGCTCCGTGCGGATCGGTATTGATTTTCTCCGGTGTATCGTGAAGAGCTGGGTTGGCCTCGAGCACTTCGCCTGCGGCCGGCGCATAAATTTCGCTCACAGCCTTCACCGATTCGACGGTTCCAAACGATTTTCCTGCCTCAATCTTTGCTCCATGCTTCGGCAGTTCCACAAAGACCACGTCGCCCAACTCATGCTGCGCGTAGTCGGTAATCCCAATCGTCGCGAGATCGCCCTTCGCATCAACCCACTCATGCTCCTTCGTGTAGCGGAATTGCTTCGGATACGCCATCGGACTGCTCCTTCGAATCGTCTTGTTCGAAATCAGGCTACGCTTGGTACCGCTGCTTTTTTCGGCCGTTTGTAAAACGGCGTGGGAACCACTTGCGCTTTGCACTTCTGACCGCGAATTTCCACGTTCACAATCGTGCCGATCGCCGAATACGCGGGCGGCACATATGCAAGCGCAATATTTTTCCCCAGCGTCGGTGAAGGAGAGCCGCTGGTCACCACGCCAATCGCTTCGCCTGCTTCGTTGCAGCAGCAATACTCATCGCGCGCAATTCCGCGGTCAATCATTTCCAATCCCACGAGGGTCCGCGTCAATCCGGCCGCCTTCGCGCGCTCGAGTGCCGCGCGTCCCACGAAATCGCCCTTCTCCATCTTGCAATAGCGATCCAGCCCTGCTTCCCACACATTAATCTTGTCGCTGATCTCGTGCCCGTACAGCGCCATCTTCGATTCCAACCGCAGCGTATTTCGCGCTCCCAGGCCACACGGAATGATTCCGAATTCGCGCCCCGCTTCCATCACTTGGTTCCACACCTTTTCGCTCGTCGCCACATCCGAGGGCACATAAATCTCAAATCCATCTTCGCCCGTGTAGCCCGTACGCGCGATGAGCGTATTTTTCAGTCCGCAAACTGTTCCGTGCGTGAACCAATAATTCTTGATCCCATTCAAATCCACGTCGGTGAGCTTTCGCATAACGTCCACGGCGCGCGGTCCCTGAATCGCCAGCTGTGTATACGCGTCGCTCAGCTCTTCCACGACGCAGTCGAAGCCCTTTGTATTCGCGCGCACCCAGTCAATGTCCTTTTCGCGCGTGCCCGCATTGATCACCAGCAGATAATCATCTTCGCCCAGCCGGTGCACGATCACGTCATCCACAAACGTGCCTTCCGGATACAACATCGCCGAGTAATGCGCCTGCCCGATGGCCAGCTTCGACGCATCGTTCATACTGATGTGCTGCACCGCCGCCAGCGCGCCTCCGGGCTTGCTGCTGCTGCGAATGCGAATGTCTCCCATGTGGCTGACATCAAAAACGCCAACGCTGCCGCGCACCGCCTTGTGTTCCGCAATCAATCCGCCGCTCGACGGATATTCGACCGGCATATCCCAGCCGCCAAAATTCACCATTTTGGCGCCCAGCCGCCGGTGCAACGCGTTCAGTGGCGTCTTGCGAAGCGCGCTAATGGGAGGAGTTGAGACGGATTCCATTCTCTGTGCTCAGAAGAAATTCATACTAACATGCGCTCACACACCGGTCAAAGAAGCTCGTTCAAAGGTAGCGGTTCAGTCCTCGATTGCCGCGTTCAACAGACGTTCGGCAGCGGAATTCCAGCGTATGCCTGCTGACCGATCGAAAGCCTCTTGTGCATGTATGTGAAATAAAGTGGTCGCGCATCTATGGAACATTAAAAAGTTCTAACGATTGTTAAAGAAATCTTCATGTTCTTTTCCGGACAGCTTTGGTGCGCAGTTTTATGTGACGCTGATGATCCCCTTCGTGGATTTATAATGCCTGCCCGACCCTTCACAGGCGCAGTGCCAAACCGGAAATGAGGCTCTATGAAGACTCTGATACTTCTCATCTGTTTGATTTTTGTGAGCGTGACGCACGCGCAGGCTCCTGTCGCCGTTCGAATTGTGAGCGGAACGACGAAGGCCTATACCGATTCGCACGGCAGCGTATGGGCAGCCGACGTAGATTTCAATGCTGGCGCGGTCGCTGACGTCACATCCAGCATTAAAAGCACGACTGACCCGGTGCTCTACCAGGGCGAACGCTACACCCAGAACGACACGCCCGCCCTCACGTACAAGATTCCTGCGGTCGCGGGTAACTATTCTCTGAATCTTTATTTTGCGGAGACCTACTTCACTTCCAAGGGGCAGCGCGAGTTCAACGTTAAGGTCAACGGCGCCACCGTGCTCACCAACTTTGACATTGTAGCGGCGGCGGGCGCTCCCCTCACGGCGAACATCCAAACGTTTCCTGTCACATCGACAGGAACAGTCACCATCGAATTTGACCACGGCGCGGCGAACAACCCGAAGATCGACGCGATTGAACTGGTTCCGATCGTGCCGTCCCTGCCGAATGTTCAGCTGTTGATCAACAGCCTATCCCCAAATGCGAGCAGCGTTCTTTTCGATGATCAAAGCATCGTCTATGTCGGCCCGATCAATGTCCAACAATGGGGCGCGGCGGGAAACGTGATCGCCGGTGCCGTTTCGGTCGACACGAGCGGACACTTGTCCGGCTCGTTGGCCGTAAATCCGAACGCCAATTATCTGGACGCGAACGGCAATATGACGTTCCTCTTCAGCATGCCGAGTATTCCCGGCACGATCAGTCAGACACTATCGGCGGCGGAGTTTCAGCAAGGCGCTCTAGGAATCACGTTGAACATCGTTGTCTATAAGGCACCTTTGTTCGCGCCTAAACTTGGCGCACCTCCTCAATTGATACTGAAATCGTTCGGCGTCGGCCTCACGCCATGAACATGCCGCGAGCAACGCCATCGTATTTAGCGATTTATTTCTGACTCCCCGATTAGCCCCGATAGTCGGAAACGTACTGGTCTCTAACAAGCGGGAATCGGAAGCGCGTCGAATGGAGGTAAACGACACGGCGTACGCTCCCGACCTTCATCTTGCCGCACCGTGAGCGCTCAGGTACAGTTTTCTGGGAGGCCCCTATGCCAGGTCCCACCGTCTGTGCCCAGTGTGATTTGCCGGAAGAACGCTGCACGTGTGAACGCTACTGCACCATTTGCAAAGGGCAGCATAACGTGCGCCTTTGCATGGACGGTCTTTACTATTGCCCCGATTGCCGGGAAGCCTGCGAAGTCTCTGTCGCCAGCAGCCGTGGCCACTGAACCCAGAAGCTTTGACGTGCAACTCGACGCGGATGTTCGGCTGGCCGCCGCGGTAGGCGGAGCCGCCCGCTACCTAGCCGATTCCGCCGGAATGGAAACTGACGCGATCTCGCACCTGCAGTCTTCGGTCGTGGCCGCCTGCCGGGAAGCATTCGAAGACTTGACGGAAAATGCTCCCCATTTGCACGTCACCCTGACGCGCTACGCCGATCGCATTGAAGTTGCGCTGTGCCATCGCGGCGATGCTCTGCCCGCCGTGGGCCTTGATAGGATTGCCGGATTTGCTGGACGGGTCGCCGGCGGCGGTGCCACGCCAGGCATTTTTGAGGGCGTTGATCGCGTCCAGTACGAAACGCACGGCGGAGAAGCCGTCACTCGCTTGACGAAATACATCGGCGAAGTCACTCCTCGCATTTAACTGCCAGCAAAAAGGAAAAGAGCCAAACCGTCTGCAGATTTGGCTCTTCGTTTAGTATGGCAATGAATTTCGCGCCGCACTACATCTTCAGCGCAAACGTATTCTTGCGAATCAGCGCCGTAATCTGATCATCGCTCAAAGACATGCTCAGCATTACGCGATCCCCCGTCGGCGTAACCCGCGCTGCATCGAGCAATTGAGCCAAGTCGGGATTATCCTTCTGCGCCTGATATTTCTTGTAGAGAAAACCCGCCTGCAGCAATTGCCCAAGCGTGTTCGCATCTTCCGTCGATCCGCACACCGCCTGGAACTTTCCATCCAAGCCGCTGCTGGCATCCACGTTGATGATCATATTCTGCATCCGCGCGACGAGCTTCGCCGCTTCCGGGAACTGCTCCACTTCCGGGGCGAGTTGCTGCATGGCCAGCCGCGTATAAGCAGGATTCAGCACTGCCCAGACTGTGCCGCTTCCATTCGCCTCATTGATCAGGGGGAAGAATTTGTCGTTGCTCATCAATCCTTCTTCAGTTCCAAACCGCACCTCAATCATTTTTTCGAGCAACGACCGATGGCCAAATGCCGCGGTGTTCGAATCAATGAACAAGAAGAAGAGATCGTTCGGCCCCGAGCCAGTCCCGAACGCATACATGGTGTAGCCGCGCGCCTTGAAGGTCGGCAGCTTTTGCTGCTTGAAGTACCCTTCCGTCGAGCCGGGGTTGAAATTTCCCAGCGCAACGCCAACAACCTGCTCCCCCGTGGGCACAGACGAAGAGGCCGCCGCAGCAGCAGCATCATCCGTCTTCGCGCTCATTCCGTCCGCAACCAGCGCCCACGCGAGCTCATCCACCTGCGAATTCGGATCCACTCCCGCGGTGGCCAGGAATTTTTCGAACTGCCGGAAGCGTTCCGGCAACAATTGTTCCTGCAGCTGCGGAAACCACTTCAGCGTCCGCGCTTTTTTCAAATCCGCGTAAGCAAACTCGCCGATGTCCTTTGGGAATAGCGCGATCACGTCCGGGCCCAGCCGCCCGGCGCGCGCCGGTTTCGGTGTCGCAAGCGCCATTGCCACCAGGATGCCAACGGCCACGAGTCTGTGGAGAGCTACTCTCGGTCGTGCCGCGCCCAAACCTGAATTCGTGCTCAATCTCATCAAATGCTCCTTTTCGGAAAGGCCGTGGGAACTTCTATTCTACGCGCTTGTTGCGCGCGGCGCATCGCCCAGGCGTTCCCGTAGTGCCGCCATCTTCGTTCGAAGGGACGCGACGTACGCCGCATCCGCAATCCCATCCAAATTGATTTCCACGTTCGCCAATGCTCCTCGAGCGCCCGCGCCGGCCATGAACCGCGCCACTTGCAAGTCTGATCGCATGGATGCCGCCGCGATCGCTTCCAGTTGTCCGAGGCGTTCGAAAACGGCAACGCTCTTCTCCGCCACTTGCAGCGGCACCTCGGCCGCACCCTTCGTAGCTGTCTGTATGGCTTCCTCGCGCTGCTGTGTTTCTTGCGCGTCTCCTTGCGGCAATTTGAACGCCGTCATCACCGCGTCAAACGCAGCCGCATCGCGGTCGATCGCTTGCGTCAATTCATCCGCCGTGCGCCGCAACTCGTCGAGCGCAGCGGAAAGCTCATCGACAAAACTCGCCTGCGACTTCTTCTTCCGCGAAAGCCCCGCAACCATCTGCCCAAGCGAAGCCGCCAGCGCTCCCGCGAACGCGGCAACACTCCCACCGCCCGGCGTCGCCGTAGGAGCTGCAACCGCATCCAGAAACGGCCGCGCGAGTCCCGCAAGCTTTCCGTCCTTTGCGGTCTCCAGCGGCGCCCCAGTCAGCGCAGATTCCAGCTTATTTTCAAACACTTGCGCGGGCGAGAAGTTCTCCAGCTGCAGGAAAAAGTCCGCCGCCATCTCAATGGCTTTTTTCGGAATCAGCCCGACAATTTCGCTTCCCACGGGCATTGCGCCGTAGCGCTCCGCCTCTCGCTTCACCATTTCATACACACGGTGCATTGGCGTCTGTTCAAAATCGGTCAGGTTGATGGAAACCTGCGCCAGGTCACGCGCCTTCAACTCCACTCCCATGGACTTCACATACCGCAATCCGCCCGACGAGTATCGGATGGCCTTGGCGATTTTGTTCGCGACACTGATATCGGCGGTATTGAGGTTGACGTTGTACGCGATCAGGAATTTCCGTGCCCCCACCACGGTCACGCCCGCCGTCGGATGCACCTTCGGTTCGCCGACGTCCGGCTGACGGTCGAGATTCGTCCTCATCTCTTCGCGCAGCCCTTCGAATTGACCTCGCCGGATATTTTCCAGGTTTGTGCGTTCCGGCCTCGTCGCTGCCGCTTCGTAGAAGAACACCGGAATCCGGTAGCGCTTCCAAATCTCATGCCCCACACGCCGCGCCAGCGCCACGCAATCTTCAATCGTCACGCCCTCGATGGGAATGAACGGCACCACATCCGTCGCGCCCACCCGCGGATGCGCGCCGCTGTGCTTCGTAAGGTCGATCAGTTCCATCGCCTTGCCCGCGCCCAGCAGAGCGGCCTCGGCCACGGCATTGGGCTCGCCCGCAAGCGTCACCACGCACCGGTTATGATCCGCGTCCATCTCCCGGTCCAGCACGTACACTCCCGGCACGCTGCTCATGGCACCGATGATGGCATCTACTTTTATGGGATCGCGCCCTTCGGAAAAATTTGGCACGCATTCAATCAGGCGTTTCATTGTTTTGGTTTTTTATCCTGTCGTCCGGGCCAATTCGCCGGCAGCCTCGGCTTGCGATCGGGCAGTGTAGGTCTTTGATAGACAAATACTGGCTTATTCCCAGGCGGCGCAGGCTTCCCGCCACCCTGCGCTGGCCCCTTATCCGCTTTCAGCGGCCATTGCGGACCGATCATCGGCTTCAAGTTCGGGGAGAGAGGCACTTTCGTCGCCGCCAATGCCGCCTTGGCCTGCTGTGCCTGCTGCTTTGCGGCTGCAGGACTCGATTTCTCATTGAAATAGCGTCGCAATTGCTCTGCGAACCATGTGAAGACCGCGAACCACAGCCCCGCGACGACCGCGTTGTACCCTTCCATCCCCCCCGCGATTCCCAGCACCGCCACAACCACGAAAATGATCACCAGAAACGCGTAAAAATACTCTTCGAAGAGGCTCTTCCTCTTTGGCCTCCCTATTTTCGGCAGGCGCAACTTCTTTGTTGTTCCCGGCGAATACCGGGATTTAGGCTTATTTGTTGCCATGGATCACGCGACCACGCTTCACGGTCATCCAGCAATGGCTTACACCAAAATAATAAGGAATTTCCCGGTAGTCGGCCACTTCGAATACCCCGATATCAGCTAGTTTGCCAACTTCCAGCGACCCGATTTGTGCTTCTCGCCGCAGCGCATAAGCTGCATTTATAGTGGCCGCAACGATGGCTTCGGCCGCCGTCATCCGGAGCTGTGTGCACGCCAGCGACAAGATCATCGGCATGCTCAAGGTTGGACTCGTTCCCGGATTGTAGTCCGTCGCCAGCGCCACTATCGCACCGGCCTCAATCAACTCTCGCGCCGGCGCATATTTCTTCAGTCCGAGATGAAAATCGCATCCCGGCAGCAAGGTTGCCACCGTCTCCGATTTTCCAAGCGCGCGAATATCGCTCTTGTTCACCTGTTCGAGGTGATCGCAACTCGCTGCACCCATCTCCACCGCGAGTTGCGCCGCCCCGGTCCTCGTTAGCTGTTCCGCATGGAGCCGCGGCGCCAGCCCATATTGCTTTCCAGCCTCCAGAATGCGTTTCGATTGCCCCCGCGTGAACGCCCCGCGATCGCAAAATACGTCGCAAAATTCCGCGAGCTTTTTCTCCGCCACCTCGGGCATCATTTTGTCGATCAGCAGCGCGATGTATTTCTCCGCGCCGTCTGCTTTCTTGCGAAATTCCGCGGGAACCACATGCGCGCCCAAAAACGTGGACACGACCTCCAACGGCTGTTCCGCCGCCAATTCTTTATGTAACCCCAGAATCTTCATCTCGCTCGCAATACTCAGCCCGTACCCGCTCTTGGCCTCCACCGTCGTCGTGCCATACGCAGCGAAAAGCTTTAGCGCCGCCATCGCCCGCTTTTTCAAAACCTCGGCCGTCGCCGCCCTCAGCTTCTTCACCGAGTTCAGAATCCCGCCGCCCTTGCGCGCAATCTCCTCATAGCTCGCGCCTTCAATTTTCAGTTCGTACTCTTCCGCGCGGCTCGCCGCGTGAATCAGGTGCGTATGTGAATCCACGAATCCCGGCAGCGCCACGCGCCCCCCTAAATCCAGTTTCTCCGCCGCTCGCGCCTCTGGCAACGCCTCGACTTGCGTTTGCGCTCCCACCGCCACAATCACGCCATCGCGCACCAGTACCGCGCCATCTTTGATCAGCCCCAGGTTGGAAAGGGAATTGCCCCGCCGCGGACCGCGCCCGCGCAACGTCAGCAACTGCGATGCTCCGGTGATAAGAAGGGGACTCGGCAAGGTTACTTCATTATGCCGAAAAGCACGCCACTAGCACAGTCGCAGCTTTTCTTCAGAAAACTAAACTGATTCGTGGATTCGGTGCAATCGCCACCGCTCCAAAGATCGTTCGACTACGCGCTTGCGGTCTTCGCGTCGCGGAACGCTGGCAGAAACTCCTCTTGCACAAACGTTTCGAACGAAGTCGGCGTAGTATTCGCGTCTGTTCTGGCTTCGAGCGGTTTCATGTAACCGCTATTCAGCGCATCGGACATCTCGCAGAGCAGGCCGGCCACGTTCTTCGACATTCCCATCTGCGCCATCGCCATAATCACCTGTTCGGCAGGAAGCTGAATGTAGGCCAGCGCGGGCCGTCCAATCGCCGCGCCAACGATGCGCGCAATCTCGTTGTAGGAGATGTCCCGCTGTCCCAGCAACTCGCGCGTCTGCTGCCCCGTAAAATTCAGGCGTAGGAGCGCATCCGCCGCCGCCGCGCCAATGTCGCGCGTCGCAATCATAGGAACGTGCAGGTCCCCGTTCACCGGCCCTGCCATCATCCCGAATTGCTGGATGATCCCCGTCTGGGGAAGCGTGTTCTCCATGAAATATCCCGCCCGCAAGTGCAACGCATTCAGCCCGGAGATTTTCGCGAATCTCGTTTCCATATAGTGCAGGCCGAGGACTGGCCCGGTCTTGTCCGGCTTGTCCGCCCCGAAACTGCTCAGCGTCACCGCATACTTCACGCCGGTGGCTTCCAACGCGCCCGCCACAGAGTCTGTCACCTGATCCTGGTACACGCGGTAGCTATTACTCGCCAGGTTCGGCGGCGTCAACGTATAGGCCGCTTCTACTCCCTCAAACGCGCGGCAAAGCGCTTCCTTGTCAAGTACGTCCGCAGCGAACGCTTGCGCGCCGCGGCTCACAAACGGCGCGAGTTTCTTGGCGTCGCGACCTACGACGCGCACCTTTTTCCCCATATCCAGCAACACGTTGGCGATGACGGACCCGGTGTTCCCGGTGGCTCCTAGAATGACGTACATTGGCCCTCCTTGCAGGCGTGAACTCAGATGCAGGGCTGAGAGGAAGCTACTGCCTGAAACTACTTCATGGGACTGGGGGAGCTTGATGGTACTACAGCATCGGAACCTTGACGCCCGTTTTCTTCGCAAACGCGATCGCCTCGGGATATCCTGCATCCACGTGCCGCACCACGCCCATTCCCGGATCATTCGTTAGCACGCGCTCGATGCGCTTGGCCATCTCTTTGGTGCCGTCCGCCACCGTCACTTGCCCCGCGTGCTGTGAGTAACCGATTCCCACGCCGCCCCCATTGTGTATCGAAACCCATGACGCCCCACTCGCCGTGCTGATCAGCGCATTCAGAAGCGGCCAATCCGCGATCGCATCCGACCCATCTTTCATCGATTCCGTTTCGCGGTAAGGCGACGCCACCGACCCGCAATCCAGGTGATCTCGGCCCATCACAACCGGCGCCTTAATTTCGCCCTTGGCCACCAGTTTGTTCAACGCCAGCCCGAACTTGTCGCGCTCGCCATAGCCCAGCCAGCAAATCCGCGACGGCAGCCCTTGAAACTTCACGCGCTTCTGCGCCAGTTTGATCCAGCGGTTCAAATGCTCGTCGTGCGGAAACATTTCCAAAACCAGCTGATCTGTCCGCGCGATGTCCGAAGCCTCGCCCGATAGCGCCGCCCACCGGAACGGCCCCTTGCCTTCGCAAAACAGCGGGCGGATGTACGCCGGCACAAACCCCGGAAAGTCGTACGCGTTTTTTACGCCCTGTTCGAACGCAAACGTTCGAATATTATTTCCATAGTCGAACGTCACCGCTCCCAGCTTCTGCAAATCCAGCATCCCCTGGACGTGTTGCGCCATCGCCGCCATCGAATGCTTCTTGTACTCATCAGGATTTTTCCCGCGCAGCTCCAGCGCCGCTTCCAGCGTCATTCCATTCGCCACGTACCCGCCGATCGGATCGTGCGCGCTCGTCTGATCCGTCAACAAATCCGGCACCACGCCGCGCTTCGCCAATTCTGGAATCAAGTCCGCGCAATTGCCCACCAATCCAACCGACGTCGCCTCGCCCTTGCGCACCGCATTCTTCAATATCCGCAGCGCCTCATCCAGAAAAGTCACCATCACATCGCAATACCCGGTCTTCACGCGCCGTTTGATCCGCTCTGGATCAACATCAATCCCCAGAAACGCCGCCCCATTCATCGTTGCCGCCAGCGGCTGGGCTCCACCCATTCCGCCCATGCCGCCGGTCACCACCAGCTTGCCCGCCAAACTCCCGCCAAAGTGTTTCTTCGCCGCTGCCGCAAACGTCTCATACGTACCCTGCAAAATCCCCTGCGTCCCGATGTAAATCCAGCTCCCCGCCGTCATCTGTCCGTACATCATCAATCCCGCGCGGTCCAATTCGTGAAACCGGTCCCAGTTATTCCAATGCCCCACCAGATTCGAATTGCACAGCAGCACGCGCGGCGCATACTCATGCGTTCGAAATACGGCCACCGGTTTCCCCGATTGCACCAGCAGCGTCTCATCCGCCTCCAACGCCTTCAGCGACCGCACAATCGCATGAAAACACTCCCAATTCCGCGCGGCTCTGCCCGTCCCGCCATAAACAACCAAATCTTCCGGCTTCTCCGCCACTTCCGGATCCAGGTTATTCAGCAGCATCCGCAGCGCCGCCTCCTGCTGCCACCCCTTGCACGAAATCTCCATCCCCCGCGGCGCCCGATACGGCCCCCTGGACAATCCCGCCTCCACCGCCGTGTTTAGCACACTCATCTGCTCTCAATCTCCAGTCCAGCGATACCCTCAAAATGCTTCCGGTTGTTGGTTAAGAGTTTCAAGCTGTGGCGCAATGCGGTAGCCGCAATGAGAAGATCGAAATCTCCAATTGTCTGCCCACGCTTGCGCATGGACCCACGAAGGTGTCCGAACTGTTTGCAAATCTCCTCGTCAAGACCGAGAAGCTCCACGCCCGAGAGAAACCCCTGGAGCGTTTCTTGACTGCGTTTTGGGTCTCGTGAATAGAGCACGCCTTCCCACAGCTCGGCAGCGGAAACGACGCTTAGGCCCAGCCCATTCAACTGCAGCTCCTTGAGCCGCCGAGTGACATGCGTGACGCCGTTGAAATGATCGATTACCCAATCCGTATCGATGAGGAAAGCAAGCGACTTCATAGCCGCGGTTCGGTTCGCGTCGCGATCAAACGGCTGTCATAGATGGTTCGTCTGAGTTCCTCGGCGTCAACTAAACCCGCCCACCCGCCAGCAGTGCGGTCCAGCCAATCTTCCCCAGACCCGGGACGTGAAGAGACAATTGTGATGGTAACTTCGTCGCCCTCTCTGAGTTCGACCGCTTCCAAGGGTTTCAAAGTGCCATGGGAATACCGCGCTCTTATAGTTGACCCCATATCTTCCTTATCCTTCGCAGCATACCCTGCTCGTTTCGGATTCCCTTCCAAACTTGATTGTACCAGTCGTATGCTGTTTTTCTAGCCTGCCTCCGCCAATGTCCCTAGCGCCGTTCCTGGTATGGTCACACTCATCAAATTCCCTCTCCGCCGCCCATACTAACCCACGCCACTCCCTTTTGCACTCGCAGCAGGCATTTGTCGTAGTATTGTCAGTGATGCATAAATCTATAAGCTTGCAAACTCGACGGCCGACGACGTCAGTAAGAGTTTTGTTCTTCTTGGTCGATGTTTTTCGACCGATTCTCTTACTGATCGGATTCGTTCTGCGATTGATTTACCAAGTGCTTCTTTCTTGGTGGTTGAATCCGGCGTTTGACCGTTGGATTCGGAATCGTTTTGCGCAGGAGATCAAGGAGGCAATTCCGACCTTGTTCGACCTGCATGGAGGAAGGGTCATCTCGGACCCGAAGTCCCAGACAAATGACAGCAATATGGATTACCTATGCTTGGCTTCAGGGTCTCTAATTTTCAAATTTTGCCGGTGGCGCCGCGAGAACTATGAAGTCCAAGTGGCCGCGACATTTGCACCCACTGAGTTTTTCAACCTGCTCGACGTCGTGCATCTTGTGGATCCCACGGCAAACACAAAACTCGCCATGCTGGATGGTAGCTGGCGTATTTGGGGACAGTTGCTAGAACCTCGGTTTCATCTACTCGAGCAGGCATTCAATGCGGACCACTTCCTCGAGACTAAGGCTAGGCTCGCGTCTCATCCCTCGGTGTAAACAGAACTCTGTGGCGGGAGGCCGCCTTCTTCCGCTTGCCGGCGGGCTTGCCCCGCGGCCGAACGTAGTGGAACCGCACCAAATAAATCTTCTCGCTCCTCCCGTGCTTCGCCACCTTCAGGAGATCGAGCACTCCCAGAAATCCCGATTCGCGCGCCAGCTCCGGAGTGATATCCGGAAATCCGATCGGCTCAATCGAATCGATCTCGACCTCGCCATCTCCCATCGGGTATCGCGCGCCGAGTCGCACGTGTGGATGCAGCCAGAACCGCACGCTGCAGGTGATTTCGCCTCGTTTTACGCCCTCGCGCAGCCGCTTCGTAAATACCATGGCCCGAGTTTACTCTGTCAGGTCCCCTGAATCCGCAGGCAATGGTCTATAATCCGCACCGCCTAAAGGAGCTCACATGGACATCCGCTGTATCGTCACCGGCCAAAATGCTTCCGGCAAGTCCGTTTTCGTCCGCGATACGCCCGTAAAGCCTGTGACCCTTGCCTTGTTTTCCGGCTACGAATTCCATCGCCTCTGGGGAAGCGATGCCGCCCCCGAGCTCCCCGCGGACGGCACCCTGCCGGTGCCACCTCGCTATTTCCCCTCCATTCAAGGTTTCCGCTTCGGCTTCTTCACCATACCCCCGGACACCACGACGCGCATCGAGCGCCTTAACACCGCTTCTGCCATCGAAGAAATTCACCAAAAGTTGCCCGGCATGCTTGACGTCTTGGAACGCGATCATCCCGGCATGCACACCACAGACACCGTGGATTTCGACGTGGTGGTCTCCGGCGAAGTAGTTCTCGAATTGGACGGCGGCGCCGAAGTTCTCCTCAAAGCAGGGGATTGCGTGATCCAGAACGGCACCCGCCACGCCTGGCACAACCGTTCCTCCGCCAACTGCCTCATCGCCGTCACGCTTCTGGGCGCGCAGCGCAAATAGAGCCAGAGTCCGGCTTCCAAAGAGGGTGGCCCTATTTTTTCTGGACGATTCCTTCGCTTTGGCGTATTCTGCTCCTGGAAATAACTGCATTTGGAGTGCGGCAGCCCTGCTGCCGCTTTTTCGTTTTCAGCCTCTGGATCTTCCGAAATAATAGAGGCCCCCACCTCCCCACGCATGGGCAGATTGATCGTCTAAATTATGTTAACCAATAAGTGCTTTAAAATGAACACTTGCAGGAGAGCTCGTAAGTGTTGATTTTAAATGGCTTACGGAGTGGGTAAGTCGTTTAGAATCCGCACTTACAAAAATAGGGGGGAGGGCCCACTCCTCGCACCCAGGCATTCCTCAACCTCTGACCAAGGACCTTAGTTAGCTTTCGCCCCGCCAGCAGCTTCTTCCATCGGCTCTTCCACCTTATGCCAGCCGGAATTGGGGTTGTAATCCTTCATGGCTTTGGCGAGAGCCTCGGTCTTGGCGCCAAGATCCTTTTCATAGACCACTCCATCTTGGCCCACCACGAAGGTCATTACGCCAGAGGACCTATACTCCGCCGGATACGCCACGAACGCGAACCCCGCGGTCATCTTGCCGTTCACGACGTAGCTTTTCGCTCCGCCCGAGGCATTTTTACCCTGACCGGTCAGGATGTGGAAATAGTAGCCGCGATAAGGTGTCGGGGGTCCGTCCTGGCCCTTGACGTAGCCCTGCGCGACGGCAGCCGCCACAAGGGGCCCGATGGGGCTCTGCGGCTCGCCATCTGCTGCTTTCCAATACAGGCCGTTGTGCTGTCCCTCATCGCTGAAGATTTTTGCAGCATACCCGCTGTTCTGTGCAGAGTAGTATTCCTTCTCTGCGGCCACCAGCCCTCGGCATATGTGAATGCTCGACATCTCATTACGCCCAATTCGTCGGTACAGGATCTCCTTTTTTCCGGCCTCGGTATCGAAATACCAGGCGCTGCCCTTGTGCACCAGCGGGATCGGCGTGGGCCAATTATGCGCCCCGATATACAGGGTCACCGTTCCGTCCGGTTCTTTCACCAGACGGTGCAGTTCTTCGTATCGCTTCACGAAATTGGCGCGGCTGTTGGAGTCCTCGGTCTCGTCGCCGGAGTATACAACTTGCTTTCCAGCGGGTCCGAGAATCTCCATCAATGTCTTTTCGTCGTTATTCTGCGCCGCCGTAACGAATGCTTTGCTAGCCTCTTCCGGCGACGAAAATGTTTTTTGACCAGGTTGTTGTGCCCGTGCGCCGCCAGCAACACTTCCCGTCAAGAGCAGGGCGACCGCGACTAATTTACAAAGGCCAGCCCATTGCGATTTGTCGAAGTTCAGCTTCGTTCGCCGCATAGTGCATCTCTCCAGTTCTAAATTTTGCAAATGGCTCGGAACACTACGAATCATCGACTACCGGTGCCTGCCCCCCCCACCGCCACCGCGAGCTCCCCCGCCATGAAAACCACCTCCACCAAAGCTGGATTGGCCCCGGGACGAATAACTCCGGGCCTCACCGCCATGGTCGTAGCCACTAAACGCCCCCGAGCGAGTACCGCTCTCGCCGCGAGGCGCCGCGTATCCGCGCGCCGCACGGTTATTTCCCTCGAACGGTCTGGCTCCTACTCCCGGGTGATTGAACGCTCCCCCACGCGGGCCACCGCCGCGGTAGAAATTGCCGCGGTTATAAAACGTCCTGCTCCGGGAGTAGTACCTGTCATGGTTATAAAGGGCGTAGTGGTTGTGCCAATCGAATCCCCAATGGCCCCAGCCCCACCCATACCCGCCGAAGAAGCCGATTCCAAACCCAAGTCCGAACGAGAGGAACGGGCCGTCATACCAAATTCCGGGATACGGATACCATCCCGGCCACGGCCCTATCGGACCTCCGTAAACCACCCACGGATCATAGGCCGGGACGTAAACTACATCTGGCTGCGCAGGCTCAATGACCACCGTCGACCCTTGCGTGGTCACGGTTTGCTGCGGCGTGCTCTTCAGATTGCCAGCTTGTTCCGCTCGCTGGCGCATCACCTGCACCGCATCCATAACATCCTGTTCTTGGTTGTAATAGGCGTCGCCCAGAGAAGACGTCCAGGACAGATTCTTGTCCATATTCCCCAGCACGGATGGAAAAGCAGCCAACGCCTTGACACTGGGATCCCATGGTTGTTGATCCACGGCTTGCGCCAGAGCGTCGCCCTTCAAATCCGGGTGCGTTTGCGCAAATCGGTCTGCCTCGACGACTTGCTCGGGAAAAGTCGAAGCCGCCAGAATCTGCGCCACCAGCGAATCCGGATACAGCGCAATCGGCGCCACCATCTGCTGCAACTGTTCGGGAGTGTGTTGCTGATAAGCCGGAGCCTGCGCCCCCTCCGCCGCTGGCGGCGCGTCTTGATATGCCGACACATTCTCTGGCAAGGTCGCGAACAATAGACCGCACGACAATAAGCCAGCCCAAATCTGTTTGCCCAGTCGGGGCATCGAGAACCCTATGTCAGATCCGAAGGCTATCACGTTCATAAAATTCCTATGTACCTTCATCGCCGGAGCCCTCCATCACACTCAGATGTTCCAAACGCCATTTGAGTTTCAACCTTTGTTATCGCCAAATGGCCCATTCCACTGCCTACCCCTGCCAGGACGCCCCAAGTTGCGATAACCGAAATACACCTACATAAGACTAAACACAAGGAACGGGAAAAAGTTCGCTGCTCGCTTTTTCTTGCGTCACATTGCACCACAAAATCCGTTAGAGTAAAGTGAAATTTGGACCATGAACTACGGCACGCTTCCCTCTCGTTTCCTGAATGCGGTAGACAAACTGCCGAGCCCGCGCGCGCAAATGTTTCGCCGCGACGGCCGCTGGGAGTCTATTTCCTCTCAACAATTTCTTCTCCGCGTCGCGGGTCTTTCCTCTGCGTTTGTCGAACTTGGCGTGAAGCCTGGGGACCGAGTTGGCCTTTTCTCCGCCAACCGGCCCGAGTGGCACACCGCGGACTTCGCCATTACCGGCGCGGGCGGCGTCACCGTCCCCGTCTACTTTAATGAATCGCCCGAGCGCATGACGTACATCCTGAAACATTGCGGCGCCAAGGTCGTCTTCGCGGCCGGCGCACCTCAGTTGCGGAAACTCCTCGCGGTTCGCGCGAATCTGCCCGAGCTCGAGCAAATCATCGCCGCCGATGTGGGGCCCGAGCTTCCCGGCGACTGTCTTCGCTACGAAACCCTCATTGCCGGCGCAAGCGCAACGGATATTTCCTCGTATCGCTTGCGCGCTTCCGATGTGCTCCCGGGGCAACTCGCTTCTCTGATCTACACTTCCGGCACCACCGGCGAGCCCAAGGGCGTCATGCTTACGCACAACAATTTTTGCTCCAACGTCAACGGCGTCGGCCAGGATTTTCAGATCAACCCGGCCGAGGACATCGCGCTTTCGTTTCTGCCTCTCGCGCACGTATACGGCCGCACCGTGGATTACATTTATATTTTTCAAGGCGCACCGCTCGCCTACGTGGAATCCGTGGATGCCGTCGCTCAGGCCCTTCTGGAAGTACGCCCTACTGTTACCGCTGCGGTCCCGCGCGTCTTTGAAAAAATCTACGTGCGACTCGTCGAACAAGGTTCGAAAAATACCGGCGTCAAACGCAAGATTTTTGACTGGGCGATTAAAATAGCCGAAGAAGCCACGCCCTGGCGCAGCATCGGAGCAGCCGCAAGCCCTGTCCTAAAGCTCCAGTGGAAACTGGCGGATATTCTCGTTTACAAGAAAATTCGTCTCGGCATGGGCGGCCGGCTGCGCCTGATATGCTCAGGCGGCGCGCCCCTCTCAAAAGCTCTTGCCGAATTTTTCTGGACCGTCGGCATTCCTATCTATCAGGGCTACGGGTTGACGGAAACGTCTCCAATTGTTTCCAACAACTTTCCCGATAATCGCCTGGGCAGTTCGGGCAAGCCGATCACCGATGTGCAAGTCCGCATTGCGGAAGATGGCGAGATACTTGTGAAGGGCCCTTGCGTCATGCAGGGCTATTACAAAGATCCGGAAGCCACGCGCGAAGTGCTCACGGAAGACGGTTGGTTCAGCACCGGCGATATCGGTTACCTGGATAAAGACAACTATCTCTACATCACCGATCGCAAGAAAGATTTAATCAAAACAGCGGCTGGAAAATTCGTTGCGCCGCAGCCCATCGAAAACGCCCTGAAAACCAGCTCCTACATTTTGAACGCCGTGGTGATCGGCGATAAACGCAAGTTCATCGTCGCGCTGATCGTTCCGAATCCCGCGACGGTGTCCGCAAAAATGGCGGAGCAGGGAATTCGCTTCAGCTCGAACGCAGAAATGATTTTGCACCCTGCGGTCCGCGCCCTGATTGACGCGGAAGTGAAACGCCTCACCGTCAATCTGGCGCAATACGAAAGCATAAAACGCTTCGCCTTGCTCCCCGAAGATTTCACGTTCGACAACGGCAGCCTTACCTTCACGCTCAAGCTCAAGCGCCGCGTCGTCGAGGAGCAATTTCGCGACGTCATCGAATCTTTATATGCCGATGTCGCCGAGTCTCGCCCCATTCTCCAGGATTAGCGCGGCTTTGCTGGTCCACTTTTGGCTTTTTTCATGAATCAATCCCGTTGCGAAAAGCATCTACATTGGTGGACATGGATTTCTGCACAGGCTGGTTTCTCGTTAAATGATTTGGTGGAAAAAGGAGAATGCACGTCATGGCGGCAACAGGAACTTCTGCGGCTCGCACTTATAAAAGCAATGTCGGTGTACCGGAACAAAATCGCCAGGCTTTGATCGCGCTTCTCAACTCGCGCCTGGCCGACAGTATTAACCTTCGCAGCCAGATCAAGTGGGCACACTGGAACGTGAAGGGCATGCACTTCATTCAGCTCCATGAACTCTTTGATTCCGTTTCATCGCACGTCGACGACCAGAGCGACACCATCGCGGAGCGCATCGTGGCTCTTGGCGGCGTGGCCAATGGCACCGCGCGCGAAGTTGCCGCGAGAAGCGGCTTGAAGGAAGCCGATCTCAGTGCCTCCGATGGCGCGGCGCAGTTGAAGTGGTTGGTGCACAATGTCGCCCATCACGCCAATGCGATGCGCACCGCGGTGCAAGAGGCCGGCGATCTCAGTGACGACATCACCGTGGATCTCTTCACGACACTGACGCGCGATTTGGACAAGGATCTCTGGTTTCTCGAAGCGCATTTGCAGTAGGCCGCAGCGCGACGAGCAAGCCAAAAAGAGAATAGGCGGAGCTTCGTTGCGAAGCGCCGCCTATTTCTTTCAGTACTGATTCTGTTTCAAGTGTACCGGATTACATTGGCTTTCCGTCCGGGCCAAGGAACTTCAGTTCTCCCAAGTTCAGCTCTTTGACTCCTGCTTCGATCTTCGCGCGGTCGCCGACCACTACCCAGATCAAATTGTCTGGATGCACGATGGTCTTTGCGGCGCTCGCCAAATCGGAGGTCTTAAGCGCACGAATTTTGCCCGCCATCGTTTCGTAGTAATCGTCCGGCAAGCCGAATTGCACGAGGTCGATGATGGAAACCCCAACTTCATCCTGAGTTTCCCGCGAGCCGGGCAAGCTGAGCGTTTCGCTATCCTGGATCGCAGTCAACTCCGTTTGCGTCAACGGGTGGTCACCTACGATGCCGCGGAACTCCTTGTTCAGTTCCACCAGCGACTCTTTCGTTTTGTCGGTCTGCACTGGTGCAATCGTTATCCATGGCCGCTGCGCACGCGCGCCCCACAGCAAAGTCCTTGTGCCATAGGACCAGTGTTTGTCTTCGCGCAAATTGGAATTGATGCGCGAAAAGAACGTTCCACCCAAGCCGTCATTCATCGCTTCAATCGCAATTTCACTCGGATTAGCGGTCGGTGGCGCGATGCTCCCCACAATAATGATGGACTGCAGGGCACCGGGTTTGTCGAGCATATAAACGACGGACTTCGGCGGCATCGGCACGTTCTTTACGTTTTTCTCCGGCGTCTGCCCCGGCTTCCAGTTAGCGAAAAGTTTTTCGAGCTTCGGCGTCACTTCGCTGAGAGTAGTGTCACCGGTGATAACCAGAGTTGCGTGATTCGGCTTGAACCACGTCTCGTGGAATTTCACCAGATCCTCGCGCGTCATTTTGTCGACACTGGCCGGAGTTCCGGATCCTGTCAGCGGATTCCCATAGGCATGTCCGGGACCGTACAGCAGGCCGGGGAACACGCGGAGTCCCATCTGCACCGGCGTGACTTGCTCGCGCTGAATCGCTGCAAACTGCTGATTCTTTTGCCGCTTGAAGTCCGATTCCGGAAACACGGGATTTAGAATGATGTCAGCAAAGAGATCCAGCGAAGGGTCTAGCTTGGACTTGAGCGCGGAAAGCTGCACGATCGACAAATCCAGGTTGGAAGAGGCGCTGAGCTGCGCGCCCAGCAACGCCTGTTCATCGCTGATCTGCAGCGCTGTCCGCGTCTTCGTTCCTCCGTTCAAGAGCGCCGCGGTCATGCTGGCCGTTCCCGGTGAGGCGAATTGGTCCGCGGCGTATCCGGCGTCAACATCAAGCCAGAAGCTAACGAGCGGAACTTCGTGGCGCTCCGCCAGAATTACCTTGAGTCCATTCTTCAGCGTCGCGCGCTGCAGCTTGGGCAGCTTCAACTCCGGCGGCGTGCCAGTGTCCGGAGCTTTCGAACGATCTGCTCCCGTAGCTGCCGTCTTGTAGTTCGGGAACGGTTGCACTTCCAAGATGAAGACACCGTCGGAAAGCCAGCGATTCGCCGCTGCTTTCAAATCCTCAGCGGTTGCTTCCTGTACGCGCTTCAGTGAAATCTTGTAGGCGTCCGGACTGCCGCGGAACACCTGGCTCTGCGCCAGCCTGTCGGATTTTCCGCCGAACCCGCCGATGCGCTCGATGCCACGAATGAAGTTGGCCTCGTATTGCGCCTTCACGCGCGCAAGTTCCTCCGCAGTGGGACCTTCTTTCAGGAATCGCGCGAGCTCCTCATCCAATTCTTTTTCTACTTGCGCCAGGTCGCCGTTGGGCTTAGCGGTCGCCTGCACGTAAAACTGTCCGGCGATCTCATTCAAGGGCACGAACGCGTTTGCATTGGTGGCGATTTGATCGTCGTAGACGAGGCGCTTGTAGAAGCGCGAAGTTTTTCCAACGCTCAGAACATCGCTTACCAGGTCGAGGTAGTCGGCGTCGGCGCTGCCGTATTCCGGAATGTTCCAGACCTTGTAGATGCGCGCCTGGGGAACGCGATCCTGCACGATTTCCCGGTGCGATCCCGTCATCTTGGCCACCCAAACTTCTTGATGCGCCACCGGCGGCCCCGCGGGAATATTTCCAAAATACTTTTCGACCTTTTCCCTGGCCGTTTTTACGTCGATGTCTCCCGCAAGAACGATGGTCACATTCGAAGGCCCGTAATACGTCTTGAACCATTCCTTCACGTCGTCCATGGACGCAGCGTTGAGATCGCCCATATCTCCAATAACCGTCCACGAATAGGGATGGCCCGCCGGATAAGTGTTTTGCGTGATGAGCTGTCGCGAAACGGCGTAGGGCTGGTTTTCGCCTTGCCGTTTTTCGTTTTGCACTACGCCGCGCTGAAGGTCGAGCGTTTTTTGATCCAGCGACCCGAGCAAAAATCCCATGCGGTCCGATTCCATCCACAGCGTGTAGTCCACCGCAGACGTCGGGACGTTTTCAAAATAATTCGTGCGGTCGTTGTTGGTCGTGCCGTTTAGGTCGGTCGCGCCAATTTTCTCCATCGCGTCAATGTAGCGCCCCGGCGAGTGTTCGCTACCTCCGAACATCAAATGTTCGAACAGATGCGCGAATCCGGTTTTGCCCAGCTTCTCGTTCTTCGACCCCACGTGATACCACGTGTTGATCGCCACAATCGGCGCCTTGTGATCTTCGTGCACGATTACCGTCAGTCCGTTGTCCAGTACAAATTTCTGGTAAGGAATATCCACGTTCGCGCTTTGCGCGAACGCCCTGCCACCTAGCATCGCGAAAACAAAAAGTATTAGCGCCACTCGCATCTTCATTTGAAAAAATCCTCCGCTAAGATTTCGACCTCAATCTCGACACACACGCAATTCCGATGAGCGCACCGCCAACTCCGCCATCGACGGCCGCAGCTCAAGGAAACTTACTTGTACGTGGAATTTTTGCCGGTCAACGAGCTCTGCCTATCCCCTGGTCTCTCGGTTGGAAGTCTACACCGCATCCCCAGCGTCAGAAAGTCATTTTCCCGACTCTCTCTGCGCTTCCGGGTTAGGTTCTCTTGGTCCCATTTGTCCCCGCGGGCGTGAAGGTCTAAAATCTCATCGAGGTCATCATGCCGGACAATCTGGTCATTGCGGGCCGCGCGTTCAACTCCCGCCTCATCGTCGGAACAGGAAAGTACCGCAGTTTTCAGGAAATGGCTCGCGCGCATGCCGCATCCGGCGCGGACATGGTTACTGTCGCCGTCCGCCGCGTCAATCTGACCGATCGCACCAAGGAATCCCTGCTCGATTACATTGACCGCGAGAAAATTTTTATTTTGCCGAATACGGCTGCCTGCTACACCGCGGACGAAGCCATTCGAACCGCGCGCCTCGCCCGAGAAGTCGGCCTTTCGAATTGGGTCAAGCTCGAAGTCATCGGCGACCAGCAGACTCTTTTTCCGGACACCGAGCAGCTCATCGAAGCCACGCGCGTATTGGTGAAAGAAGGTTTCGTCGTTCTGCCCTACACGAACGACGACCTCATCGCCGCTCGCAAACTGATTGACGCCGGCGCCGCTGCCGTCATGCCCCTTGCTGCGCCTATCGGCTCCGGTCTCGGCGTGCAAAATCCTGCCAATCTCCGCATCCTCCGTGAACGCATCACCGAAGTTCCCATGATTGTGGACGCCGGCGTCGGGACTGCCTCCGATGCTGCCGTGGCCATGGAGCTCGGCGCCGACGGCGTGCTCATGAACACTGCGATCGCCGAGGCCGCCGACTCTGTTCTCATGGCCGAAGCCATGCGCGACGCGGTCATCGCCGGGCGCAAATCCTACCTCGCTGGCCGCATGCCCAAGCGCCTCTACGCTTCTGCGTCCTCGCCACTCTCCGGCGTCGTTCGTTGAATGCGCGCTTGAACCGCCAGCGTCGCGCACATCTTTGAAAAAGAAAAGGCCGCTCGGACTGCCCGAGCGGCCTTTTTTCCATGCACAGTTTTGTCTGCAATTAGTATCGTCCAGGATGGCCGTGGCGCCAATTCCAATAATCGCGCTGTTCCTCGCGATTCAGCCGGTTGTACTCCCGCCACTCGTAGTGCCGTTCTCCCAACCACACGTGGTACGCGCGAACTTCGCCGTCATCCCAGCGATGGTAATCGGCGTGATATTCGTCGTAATAACGTACGCGCGCTGCGCAACCACTTCCAGCCAGCGGCGCAAGCATGGCAGCAGCAAGCAGCAAGGGCCCGAAAAAGCGGTTCATGCGAAGCATCTCTCGATCCTCCTGAAGTTCAGCCGATAAGATGTGCCCGGTTCGAACGATGCAAGCGTCCCTGCAAATTGACGCACGCACCGCCGGGCTCTTCGGCCATGCACTTCATACAACACCAGGAGGCATGGCAGAGTTGCGCTCTCGGCGGCTCTTGTTAGCCGCATGGCACCAATTGAATCTGTCAGTTCGGCGAGGCTTGTGGTTTCGCTTCCGGCTTGGCTCCGGAATCTTTGAGCATTTCCGCGACTTGTTGTTGCGCTAGCTCCGTCACCCTTGCCATTTGCTTTTGGAGGAGCGGCATCATCACTTCCATCTCTTCGCTCATCATTGCAGGCATTTCCTTGAGGAGCTTCTGACCGGTCGGCGCAGAATAAAATGCCACAACCGCATTGACGTCGCCCTTTGTCAAATGCTTTTGAAACACCGGCACCAGCGATTGCAACAGGTCATCCCAGGGGAATCCCTTTAACATATCATCCGTCAGTTTATTCATGCGGGCTTCGAAGTCAGCGGGCAGCTTGTCTTTATCTTTCAGGTATTGTTCGTGGATCATCTGATGCATCGGTTTGGCCATCGCGTCCATCATTCGATCAATCATTTCCCGCGAATGCATCACCTCCATATATCTTTGAATGTCTTCTTTGGTTGCCGGAGCGTCAGCAGGAGCCTGCTGCGCCGCGCCGCCTGATGCGAATGCCAAGCCCAGTATTACTGCCAGTAGAAATCGCTTCATGGTTTGCCTCCGGTAAACGTCAGGGAGAGTAAAGCGTAACACACGGGCAGTGACCGCCGCGTTTACTTGTCGCCAAAGAATCCTCTGTGATTGGGGCTCGCTTACGCTTTAGCTGCCGTTTTGGCTAGCGCGCTGTCGTAGCTCTCGCCGTAGATGGCCGGCACTTTGCTGCCCATCGGCCGCAAGTACGTGGACAACTGCCCGCGATGATGAATCGTGTGGTTCAGCCCGAACTGCAAGAACATTACGGCGGGCCGCTGTAACATTCCGCGGAAATCCACCATCTTAATCAGTTGTTCGCCGCTCATTTTGCTGAGAGCTTCGCAATTCTTCTCGAACTGCTGGGAATACCACGCCGCAAATTCAGACGGAGTTTTCGCGCCCTCGGGAAACGCCGCGGGCGCCGTATTGAACACGCCATTGATCGTGGTTTCCAAGAAACGATTCTCCGCCGCCGCAATGTGCCGGACCAACTCCATCGCCGACTTCGCGTTGGGATCCGGCCGGTAGTCCGCTCTCTCCGCCGGCACCGCTTCGAGCACCGCTTTCGTTGCACGCTGTTCGGTCTTGAGCACGGGCAGCATAATGCCCTGCAAAAGGAAGACTGCCTGCTCCGCTGTCATTGGGTTCGCCATTTCATTCTCCTTCACACCGGGCACAAGTATAACCCCATCCCGGGTGCGAGACTCCAGGGTGGATCAAGCGTCGCACCGAATCCGATCTTCGTTATTCGTACCGGAGCGTCTGCATGGGATCAACGCGCGTAGCTCGCCGCGCAGGAATGTAGCAAGCCGCCAGCGCCACGACAAACAGTACAACCGTTACGCTTGCAAACGTGGGAAGGTCCGTCGCGGTCACGTCAAACAACAAGCTGGTCATCAATCGCGTAAAAATAAAGGCCAGTACCAGGCCCGCCGCCACTCCGCTCAAAATCATTCCCGCACCCTGCTTCATCACCAAACCGAGCACATCGCCGCTCTGCGCGCCGAGCACCATTCGCAATCCAAATTCCTTGGTCCGCCGCGCCACCGAGTAGGACACCACGCCATAAATTCCGACCGTCGCAATCGCCAGCGCCACGCCGGAGAAAAGCGAAAGCAGCAGCGTAAGAAACCGCGGCCGCGCCTGCGCGCGAGAGAGCACGTCTTCCATCAAGCGCACGTCCGCCAATGGCAGCGACGGATCGATCTCGCTCAATTTTTCGCGCACCACGCCGGCCAACAATCGCGGATCACCTGCCTGCGCCCGCATGACCACGTACATGTCCGTACTGCTTCCGCCCGCCGGTTGCCGGTACGGCAAATACAGTTCGGTACCGGCTGGCCGGTCGAGGCCGGCATTTTTCACGTCGTCCACGACCCCGATCACCGTGTTCCAGTCTTTGGCTCCGCCCGGACGAATGCGCCGGCCAATGGGATTCTGCTTCGGCCAAAACGTCATCGCCATCGTCTTATTGATGATGACCACTTCGGGCGCTCCTTGGGCGTCGCGCTCGTCGAACAATCGTCCGTCCACCAAGCGAATGCCCATCGTCGAGAAATAGTCTTTGCTAACCGCTTGATAAAAATCCACGTTTTGAATCGGGCCGCCTTCTGTTTGCACGAATCCTTCGATGTCCGTGTCGTTCATATTGGGCGGGCGCATCGGTGCCAAACCGGAAACCAGCGCCGCTGATTGCACGCCGGGAAGATTGGTCAGGCTGGCATCGAGCCGCGTCCAGAGATCCGTAATCTTTGTATTATCCGTGTAGGTCCCGGTGGGCAGCGAGACGTGCATGGTGATCACGTTGTCCGCATGAAGACCGGTATGGACTTCCTGCAGCTTCCAGAACGCTCGCAGCATCAGCCCGCAGCCAATCAACAAAACAAGAGCCATCGCCAGTTCACCGGCCACCAGGACGCGCCTAAAAATTTGCGCTCCGGCGGCGGCCGTCGTGCTCCCCGCCGTATCCTTCAGCGATTCGGAAATCCCGCTGATCAGCAGCGGCGCAAGCGGCGCGAGCCCAAACAGCACGCCGGTGATCAAGCTCGTTACCAGCGTGAAGAGCAGCACGCGCCAGTCCATGGTGATTTCATCCGCGCGAGGAATGCCGCCTGCATTCGTGAGCTGCACCAGCCGCACGCCTGCAAACGAAAGTGCCACGCCCAGGATGGCCCCGCAAAATGCCAGCAAAACGCCTTCGGTTACGAACTGCCGCGCCAATCGCCCCAAGCCTGCCCCCAACGCTCCGCGAATCGCAATCTCGCGCCGGCGGGCCTCCGCGCGCGCCAGCAGCAAGTTCGCTACGTTGATGCTGGCGATGAGTAAAACAAAGGCCACAGCGCCGAGCAGCATCAGGAGAGCAGGTCGAACGCTGGAAACGACTTCCGCTTGTAGCGGGAAACTGACGATGGTGTGATTTTTCGGGTCGAAGCTATGGACCTTCGGCACTTTTTTTTCGCCGTAGCTTTGCACCAGCGACGCCAGCTCACCCTGCGCTTGCCCGCCGCTGACGCCCGGTTTCAGCCGGCCCAGGAGGTAGTAATTGTGGCTGCCCCGTTCTCCCGGCTTGGCCGGGTCCAACTGCAACGCCGCCCAGACTTGCGCGGGATCTTGTTCACCGAGAGGAAATTGAAAGGTCTTGGGCATAACTCCGATGATCGTGCACTTGAGTCCGTCCAATCTTGTCTCGCGGCCCAGAATGTTGGGGTCGCCGCCAAATGTGCTCTGCCAGATGCCATAGGAAATATCGGCCACCATTGGCACACCGGGAACATCATCGGCTGGCGAAATCAATCGCCCCTTGATTGGTGTCACGGCCAGTGACTCCAGAAGACCGCCGCTCACGTACGCCGCCGTGACGCGCACCGGCTGCGTCGTGCCCGCCAAGTTCACTCCGCCGCTCACCCACGCGTCCAGCGAAGCCCAGGAGTGCGCATCACGACGCAGATCCAGAAATTCCGGCCCGGACGTCCAGAAGCGGTGCAGGCCGCCGTTCGGAAATGTCGGAAACTCGGTGTAAACGCGCACGAGCTGTTCGGGATGCGCGTAGGGCAGCGGCTGAAGAAGCACTGCGTTCACCACCGTGAAAATCCCGGTGGTGGCCCCGATCCCCAGCATCAGGCACAGCACCGCCGCGATCGTGAAGCCCAGATTCTTGCGCATCATGCGAAGCGCGAACTGGATGTCTTGCAACAGGGTTTGCACGCCACACCTCCGCTCGCAAAAGGTACGCTTAAAAGGGCCGGTATGTTCCTGATATCTTGGAATGCTAGACGTTCGAAACCAGCTTTTGTTTGGTCGCTGGCCGCGCTCTTCTCGCCGTCCGCGCCTTTGAAGAGTTGCGCGATTCTACCTAGGCTTCAGGGGAAGGATTCTTTGAGGGGCCCTCTTCACGAGAAAGCTGCTCCTGAGACGTTAGCCACGCCTCCAGTTGTTCGCGGCCCTTGCCATGAAATGTCTGGAGAACAACTCCTGCCATTCCCTCCGTGTTTGTCCACGCGACCTGGCCTTTTCCGCTGATGCTCGCGCCCAGCGTCAATTCGAACGCGAAGTCCACCACGGAAGAATGCTTCAGCGGTTTTGTCGTGCGTATCGCCATTCCGCCTTCGCTCAAATTGGTCATCCGGGCATGGTGCTCGATTTCGCCGTCTTTCAAAACCACCGGCAGGTGCGTCGCGTGGCGGAAATAGCGCCGGTGCTCGCGCAGCAAAGGCTCCTTCGCGATGGTGATGTGCATGGCCACGCCCTCCGCCGTCATCGGTTTGCGAAGAACGAAATTTGCGCCCGCGCTGAGTGCTGCCGTGGATTCCTTCATGCCTTGTATGCATGCGAAGATCACGGACTTGGCGTTGGCGGTTCCTTTGCGCACGGCTTCCATCAGCCCGAGCGACCCAGGTACCGCGACGTCCACAAAAATTCCGTCAACCTTGCGCCGCGCAAAGCTTTCACGCGCGGTTTCCGCCGAGGGTACCAGGCTAAACTTGGCTCCGTATTTTTTGACGCCACCGGAAACGGCAGTCGCAAGCACATAGTCGTTCGACACGAGCACGAATTCGAGCTCTAACGGCGGGGACATGGTGATTGGGATACTCCCGTGACCTGTGGAGGTCCGCTGGAATGGTCTTGCGTTTCGCGGACAATATATCGTATTCCGCGTTTCGGTCGAGGGCTATCCGCGATTTTTTCTGCAAACGCGGCAATAATCAGCGATGCAAGACACGCTTCGTGCTTCACACTGTGCGGAAGAGAAAATGCCACAGCGTGTCCACGCCGACGTGAACGAGCGCGGATGCGAAAATCGAGCCGGTCTTGCGCCACGTCCAGCCGTAGAAAAATCCCGCGATCGAGGCCAGAATCACGTACTTCCAATTCGGAAAGCCCATGTTGGTGATGTGCGAGAGACCAAAAAGAATTGAGGCGGTCCACCAGCCGGCCAGCTCGCTGTTGCTGGCCCGCGAGAGCATGTTCTGCAGGAGGCCGCGAAACAGAAATTCCTCCGGCCACGCGGTGAAAAATAGAATGCCCAGCGAGACCAGAGGGAGCGACTTCCACTGCCCCCACTGCGGCGAGAATTGGATGAAGTGCATGCCCGTGCCGAGCGGGATTGCGATGCAACTGAAAACGAGCAGGCTCGCCAGGATGAAGAAACTCCAGTGGCGTCCCCAGGCAATCGAATATCCGATGCCGTTCACTCTGCGCAGCAAGACGAACGACGCAAGCGCAACATTCACGCAAAGCACCACGGTGAACACGTACGCCAATCGCCCGCCTGGATAAGACCACAGCCAGTGCGACAAGGACCAGCCCCATGGATTCGGCAGCGGCTTCACTGCCAGCCAGATGCCCGCGAGTGTCACGAAATCTTGCCAAGCGCCCGGCGACCGCCGCTGCGCAGATGCGGCCAGCGCCAGCGGCACAAAAACCAATCCCGCCACCGCCACGGCACGCGTGACCCCGAAACTATTTGTTCCCAGGGCGTAAATCAGATAAACAAGGAACACTGCGACGCCCAGCAGGTAGCCGCTGCCGGCGCCGAAGCGCGCCGCGATCCAGTCCGAAAAACCGCGCGCGGCAAAAAGCAGCATCACCAGAAAGAAAAACGTGAACGCCGTCAGCGTAGCCGCAAAGGCGCGGCCGCCGTAGCCGAGCCAGGACGCGTAGAGCGCGCCGGTGAGCGTCAGCGCGGACCATAGGCCGAGCATGGAGAGCGGGCCGAGTTCGCGAGTGGCAGTCAAACGAGGATTGTAACGCAGTGAGATGGCAGACCAAATTCAACCCGCGATGAAGCGCCTCGCGTACATCGATTGGATGCGCGGCCTCGCGTGTGTGCTGATGTTTCAAACACACGCCTACGACTCATGGATGAGCCCCGAGGCGAAAAAATCCTCGTCGCTGATTGCCTGGTCGCGCCTCGGAGGCACACTGCCCGCGCCGCTCTTTATTTTTCTGGCGGGGGTCTCCTTCGCACTGATGACCGAGCGTTTGCGCGAGAAGGGAATCGAGCGCGGCGCCATCGCCAGGCAAACCATTCGTCGCGGTGCGGAAATCTTCGGCATGGGCCTGCTCTTTCGCGTGCAAGAATTCGCGCTTGGCTACCCTTGGTCGCCGTGGACGGATCTGCTTCGCGTGGACGTTCTCAACATCCTGGGTCTCTCGATGATGCTTATGGGCGTGCTGTGCTGGGCCACCGGAGACGGCGCTGTTGCCGTGGCCAGAGCCCGCACGCTCGTCACCGGGCTTTTTGCCGCCGCCACTGTGGCCATGATTACGCCGCCACTTTGGACCACGCATCGCCCGACGTTTTTGCCGTGGCCGCTGGAGTCCTACATCAACGGCGTGCACATTTTCAATCAGCCGCAGCCCTGGCTTTTTCCCTTATTTCCCTGGTCGGCGTTCGCGTTTGCAGGCCTCGCCGTCGGCTTTTTTCTTTTCACCGATGTAACCAAGCGCAGAGAAGGCCTGATGTTCGCAGCGTTAGGCGGCACAGGAATCCTCGCGGGAATTCTTTCCGTCCTTTTTGATTCGTCTCCCATCCGTCTCTACGCGGTGTACGACTACTGGCACACCGGTCCCAATTTTTTCCTGATGCGCTGCGGCATCCTGCTGGTGATTCTGTTTCTCGTGTACGCATGGTGCCGCTGGGGATTCGCGCAAAAAGGCTTCAGCCCCATCATTCAATTGGGCAAGACGTCGTTGCTCGTCTACTGGGTGCACATCGAATTCGTCTACGGCCGGTTTTCAATTCTGCCAAAAGGCCGGTGCAGCGGGTTGAAAGCAACCGGAGGCCTTCTCACCATTTTCGTAGCAATGGTTTTGCTTTCTTTGCTGAGAACTTCGTGGAAAAAGCGGACCGCTAAGGCTTCGTGATAGGGTCCTGCGGCAACTGCTGTGACTGCGGAATCTTAATAATGATGTCGCCCGGCCTGGCCAATCCCAATTCGTCGCGCGCGATGGATTCGATTTTGTGGGGATCGGTTTTCAGCTCGATGACTTCCTTTTCCAGCTTCAGATTCTCCTGGTTCAACTGCTCGAGGTCAGCATTCACCTTCTTGATTTCCTGCTGCGTCCGCCGCATCGCCAGGAAGCCATGCGTTCCGAAAATGTCGTGAACAAAGAGCAGCACGACCAGCAGCCCCAGCAAGCCGCGGCCATGCCGTCTCCATAACGACTGAAACTTTTCGTTGGTGTCCATGTTCTTCAGCTTAGAACCCATTGCGTCGCTTCCCGCGTTAATTTCGCCGAAGCCGTGGCGCTTTCCGCCTCCACGTAGAGCCGCAGCAACGGCTCCGTCCCCGACAATCGCAAAAGCATCCACGAGCCGTCGTCGAATACAAATTTTGCGCCATCCGTGCGGTCTATGGATACGACTTTCCGGCCTACGAGTGTCGAAGCATCCACCGCCACCTTCTTCACCGCGTTTGCTTTTTGTTCGTCGGAGAGATGCAGATTTTCGCGCACGGGCCAAAATTCGCGCCCCAACTTCTTGAACATCGCGCGAATCTGCTCGCCGATCGACGCCCCGCGCGCCGCCATCATCTCCGCCACCAGCAGGCAAGCGAGAACTCCATCTTTTTCGGGCACGTGTCCACGAATCGTCAGCCCCGCGCTCTCCTCGCCGCCCAGCGCGATCTTGTCCTCCCGAATCAGCTGTCCGATGTATTTGAATCCAACCGGCGTTTGATGCGTTTTCTGCCCGTGCGACTTCGCCACCGCGTCCACCATTTGTGTCGTGGCCACGCTCCGCGCCGCCGGCATGTTCCACTTTCGCGTCTCCACCAGGTAGTCGTAAACAAGCGCGAGAATCAAGTTCGGCTGGATCCACGTGCCGTCACCATCCACGATCCCGAAGCGGTCCGCGTCACCATCCGTCGCCAGCCCCGCCGTAGCTTTCGAATCTGAAACAACCTTCCGCAGCGGAGCAAGATTCTCTTCCGAAACATCCGGTCCCGTGCCATCGAACAAACAATCGCGATTCGTCCGCAGCGCCTGCACCGTCACGCCATGATCCGCAAGCGCCCGGTCCAGATAGCCCGCGCCGCATCCATGTAGCGCGTCCACGACGAATTTCAAGTTCGCTTTGCGCAGCGTATCGAAATGCACGAGCTCCTCGATCCGCTTCAAATAATTTTCGCGCAGATTGACCTTTTCGCTGGCCGCATGCTTTTCGTAGCCCCCTGGCGGCGCCATCGGGAACGGTCCGTCCTTCGCAATCATTTTTGCCACGCGCGCTTCTATGTCCTTGGTTACGTCAGGCAGAGCCGGCCCCGCATCCGCCGAAGAAAACTTCAGCCCGTGGTACTGCGCCGGATTGTGGCTCGCCGTGAAATTCACCGCGCCATCCAGCTTTCGCCGCATGATTTCGAACGCCACCGCCGGCGTCGGCGTAAACGTTTCGCACAGCAGCGTTCGAACGCCATGTTGCTCGAGAATGTCCACCGCCAGTTGCGAAAACTCTTCGGAATAGAATCGCGTGTCGTAACCGACCAGAATCGTCGGCCGTTCGGCCTTCGTTTTCACGTGCTCGGCAATCGCCGTCACCGCCAGCCGCACATTCGCGAACGTAAAATCGTCGGCGATCAGCCCACGCCAGCCGGAAGTGCCGAACTTGATGGGACTCGGCCGTCCAGCGGCCGCAGATGATTGGGAGCTCATGGAGCGGTATTCTAGTCCCAGTTCGCAAAAGACCAAAGCAGTTCGCAGCGCCCAAGCAGGATCGAAGGAGAAATCCGATGAAGGCAGGCGGAAAGAATCGCATTGTGCTGGTGACGTGCCGAACGTTGGCCGAAGGCCGGCGCATCGCGCGCTCGGTAGTTAGCAAACGCCTCGCGGCGTGCGTCAACGTTGTGCTGAGTCCCATCGATTCGTATTACACCTGGAAAGGAAAACTGGAAGCGGCGCGCGAATTTTTGCTAGTGATCAAGACCACCACAAAAAAATTAACCGAATTGGAAAAGGAAGTGAAACGCCTCCACACCTATGACGTGCCCGAATTCATCGCCTTGCCAATCGTAGGCGGTTCGAAGAGCTATCTCCAATGGCTGGCGAGTTCCGTAAACTAAAGCCTCGGCGAGGCGTGCGTCTGTGCATCAAACGTATAGCAACGCTTGATCCAAGTCCGCGATGATATCTTCCACATCCTCGATGCCCACGGAAAGTCGCACCAGCCCTTCGGTGATGCCCACACGATCCTGAACCTCCTTCGGCATCGAAGCGTGCGTCATCACCGCCGGAAGGGAGATCAGCGTTTCGACTCCACCCAAACTTTCTGCAAGAGAGCACAGCTTCACGTGGTTCAGAAATCGCCGCGCCGCTTCCAGGGTTCCGAGTTCAAACGAGAGCATCGCCCCCGGACCCTTTTGCTGCCGGCGCGCGATATCGTGTTGCGGATGGGAGGGAAGTCCCGGATAAAACACCTTGCGGACTTTCGGATGTGCGTCCAGATGCCGCGCCACGCTGATCCCGTTGGCATTGTGCTGCAGCATGCGCACCGCCAGCGTCTTGATCCCCCGCGAGATCAGGAAGCAGTCCATGGGAGCCAGTCCGCTTCCGGCGGAGCGCTGAATGAAATAGATTTTCTCGGCGTCCGCAGGCCGCGTGAGCACCACCGCGCCACCCGTCGAATCGCTGTGGCCATTCAAGTATTTGGTCATGGAGTGGACCACGATGTGCGCTCCCAATTCGATGGGCCGTTGCAGGTAAGGACTCAGAAACGTGTTGTCCACGACCACGGTGACATTCCGTTCGTTCGCAAGTTTCGAAAGCGCCGCGATATCCGCCACGCCCATGGTGGGATTGGCTGGCGTCTCGACATAAAGCATTTTTGTATTGGGACGTAGCGCCATGCGTACTGCATCCGGTGACGAAGTGTCTACGAAACTGAATTCCAGTCCGAAGTGCACCAAGAGCTGCGTCGAGAGCCGGAACACGCCGCCGTACACCGCTTCCGACAACACCACGTGATCACCGGGCCGCAGCAGCCGGAAAACCGCATCGATCCCCGCCATCCCGGAAGTAAAAACGTACGCACTGTGGCCGCCCTCCAGCTTCGCCAGCGTCCGTTCCAAAGCCTTGCGGTTCGGATGATTCGTTCGCGCGTAGTCGTAGCCTTTGTTCTTGCCAAGCTCTTCGTTCACATACGTCGAAGTCTGATAGATGGGCGCAACAATTGCTCCCGTGGCGGGATCCGGCTCCTGCCCGACATGAATGGCGTTGGTGGCAAAACCCATCGTTCTCTCCTTACCGTTTCCTGCTGAACCGCCAAGCGGTCCGTTCCGGTGAAAACTCCTGCCCGCTCGCGTTTTGCTCGCCTCGGCAGTGAGTCTGTGGCACGGCGTACACTGCGCGCGGGAATGCACAGAATATCAGCAGACAGCACGAACGGCGAGAGTCAGAGGTGGGTAGCTTCCGCAGGGGAACGGTTCTGGCCTTGCCTGCCGTGCAGATTCCTGAGAAGTTACAGGAGCCGCGGGAGTCCGTCAATTGCGCGATTCTGGAAGTTTCCACGCAAGCGATTGTGCCGAGCATCGTGTTGTGCCACTTTGGCATCGAACGGAGAAACGGAGAGACTTGACCCCAGCACCTCGTTCCGTACAGGATGGAACCAGGCACCCATGAAATTCGAGCGTAAGTTTCCCAGTTTTTTGTCTCTTGTGCTGATAGCGCTGCTCGTGCAGCTCGCTGCAGCTCAGAACCCACCTCCCTCCGACTCCAAACCCCAAACACCCCAAACCACTTCCGTGCAGCAGACGCGCATCACCATTGAAGTCTCCGGCGGTGAAAAGGAAGTTCCCGTCGAGAATGCCAGTGTCTACGTGAAGTTCATCGAACAACACGCGATCAAGAAGGACAAGAAGCTGGAAATCAATGTGAAAACAAATCAGGACGGCGTTGCGCACGTTCCGGATACACCTTTCGGTAGAGCTTTGATTCAAGTAGTCGCTGACGGATGGAAGACCTACGGACGATGGTACGACATCAACGACCCCAAGCAAATCATCAAGATACATCTCGAGCGACCGCCGAAGTGGTACTGATACGGGCGGATGGCTGGCAGCACGCTCCTTCCCATTTTGAAATAATACGGAAATAGAATTCCTGCCCTCGTCGTCACGAAAAATGGGCCTGGCAAATTTATTTTGCACCGCTGGAACTTTGAAATGCAGCAAAATGCGTGTGGAAGAAATAGTCCTGCACCGGAATTGTGCAAACCGGAGAAGAGTGTTGAAGAACGGGAAGTTAGCTGGCGCCGGAGCAGAGATTTCCACATGCTTATCAACACTTGTGTTGAAATCTTAACGGAGAAGAAATATTTTAATGGCAAATCGGCATTCGTCTTGCACTGTGGCGCAATCCTGTAATTTTGACCGCCAACAAACTGCGATGATACAGTTGCTTTCTGGAATTTCTTCATGACTGAAACCTACGACGGCCCTTTTTCTCTTCTCCAGATGTTCTGGGGCAGTATCATTGCCCGGCCTCTGCGTAGCGCCCTCAGCGTTGTGGCCATCGCCATTCAAGTCATTCTCGTCCTCATGATTGCTGGTCTGACTTCCGGAGTAATTTCCGAGTGGGGCAAGCGTGTCGAGGGAGTTGGCGCCGACATCCTTGTTCAGCCGCCGAACTCCTCTATTTTCTTTGCGTTCTCCAGCGCCGTGATGCAGGAATCGCTTGGCGGGCAGCTCGAAGCACTCAGCGGCGTCGACGAAGTCGCGCCGACCGTTATCCTCACGGAGCCAAAGAACTTAGTGATCGTTTATGGGATTGACTTCAAAAAATTTAATGCCTTGAGCAAAGGTTTTCTCTTCCGTGCCGGGCGTCCCTTCGAAGCTCCGGACGAAGTGATCGCTGACGATATCATCGCGCAAACCCAGCACTTGAAAGTGGGAAGCCAGATCACTCTTTTGAATCATCCATTTACGGTCTGCGGCATCGTCGCTCACGGCAAGGGCGCTCGCTATTTTATTCCCATCCAGACCGCCCAGGACATTGCTGGCGCGGAGAAGCGCGTCTCCATGTTCTACGTGAGGAGCAAGGGAAATACGGAGGCGACGCGCGCGCAGATTCTGGCGCTGATGCCCGACAACAGCGTCCGCTCCATGTCCGAATATGTGACCCTCATGAACTCCTCGAACTTGCCGCAATTGCGCCCGTTCACGCGCACCATGGTTTCGCTCGGCATCGTCGTAAGCTTTCTCGTGGTTCTCCTGAACATGCACACTATGGTCATGGAGCGCACTCGCGAGGTCGGCATCCTCAAGGCTCTTGGTTTTTCCCGCTTCGACGTCGTCCGCATGCTTTTGGGCGAAACGTTTATTCTCACTTTGATGGGAACCGGTTCAGGAATCGCCCTTACGTTCCTTACTCAGACGATCCTGAAGCAAACAAATCCCGGTCTGACGATCCTTATTTCCGTTGGTTGGATCTTCGCGTCCGTTCTCCTGGCATTTGTCGGCGCTTCCGCTGGTGCCCTCTATCCGGCCTTGCGCGCCGCCAGTTACGATCCCGTCGTCGCCCTCGCCTACGAATAGCACGCGCACCCGCGCTTGGCATTGCTCTCTGCCCAAGAACTTGATAGCTTCTTGTCCATCTCGAACGGGTCCCGGCGAGATTCTTCTACGTCTTGGCTGTCATTTGAAAGCTGCGCACAGGAGCAATGGAATGAAGCGGATGCAATGGATTTGGCTTGCGATGGCCGCCTGCCTATGTTTGGCAGCGCCGGCGCGCTCCCAGATGCGCATGGATTTTTTCAAGAAACCCAACATCACGGACATCTTCAAGCCCGTCGTTGGCGCCGGCAGCGTATACGAGACGCAGAAGACCGATCCGGCGAACGCCTCCAAACAGCCCATGGAAATGACCGTCGTCGGCAAAGAAGCCGTTGACGGCAAGGATGCCTACTGGCTGGAATTCGGCCGCCTGGACGATCGGTCGGGCGCTATGTTGTACGCCAAAATGCTTGTCACCAGGGACGATTTTCAGTTCCACAGAATGGTCGTCCAGCGCCCCGGACAACCCGCCATGGAAATGCCCATGCGCCCGAATGATGCGCAGAAGCGCCAGCAAGAGGAATTGGACAAATGGCACTCGGTCGGCACGGAAAGTATAACGGTCCCAGCCGGCACATTTTCCTGCCAGCACTGGAAAAAGGACCAGGGCGTCGGAGACGTTTGGGTCAGTGACAAGGTGTCTCCCTTCGGCATGGTCAAGTACGTCAGCTCGGGCGAAACCATGACCCTTACCAAGGTCATCAGCGAAGCCAAGGACCGCATCACCGGCCCCGTGCAGCAATTTGATCCACAGGCGCTTCGTCACTAGATGATGGAAAGGATGCAGCAGCAACAGCAGGCCCCGAAGCCCTGATCCTGGGATTCATCACCTTGGAAATCAGCTTTCGGTTGCGGCAAAGCCTCGAATCGCACTAGAGATTCGGATGGCAGCAAAGTTTTGAATGGCAGCAAGGTATTGAATTCCGGGCGGAGCAGCACACGGCTCCGCCCGGAACGTTTTTGCAGATTCGAATGAATCGTCAGCGGAGAGACTGACATGGCCCCCTCCTCGGACAAGCATTACGTGGCGCGCATCCTGGAGCGCCGCGACCTTTCGCCGGACTTGTGGCTCCTGCGCGTCGATCCCGGCGGACCGTTCAAATATCTCGCCGGGCAGTACGCTACGCTGGGCCTCGAAGTCGACGGCGTTCGAATCGAACGCGCCTACTCCATCGTCTCCTCGCCATACGAGGAAACGCTCGAATTTTTCATTGAGCTCGTCCCGCAGGGTGGCCTCACGCCGCATCTTTACAAACTAAAAGCAGGCGACACGCTCTCCTGCCGCAAAATCGCCAAAGGCCGATTCACTCTCGACTTGCGCAGTGGCCGTTCGAATCATCTGCTGGTCTCCACCGTCACCGGCATCGCCCCGTTCGTCAGCTACGTTCGAACGCTCTATCGCGATTGGAAAAACGGCGGCACGCCGATGCCCGGAAATCACAAACTCTTTTGCCTCCAGGGTGGAAGCAGGTCGTGGGAATTTGGTTATCGCGACGAGTTGGACCGTTACGCCGCGGAGACGCCGTGGTTCAAATTTGCCGCCACCGTGAGCCGTCCCTGGGAGGATCCCGCGTGGGCCGGTGAGACGGGACGCGTCGATGATCTCTTACGCAAGTACGCGGACGCCTGGGGCTTGCAGCCAGACTCGACGACAGTTTACCTCTGCGGCCACCCCAACATGGTGGAAAACGGCCGCGGCATCCTGGAACGCGCCCGCTGGAAAAAAGACGCCATCTTCGAAGAAGTTTATTTTCCGCAAACAAAAGGCGGATCGGCCGGTGCATCTGATCCCGCGCCTGATCAGCCGTTCGAATAAATAATTGTCGGTCTCTATACCCGGAAAAATCTTCCAGGGCCCGCTTTTGCTTGCAAGGAGCATCGAGGAGAAGCGTGGTGCTTCTTTGCTGATCGTCAATCCCGCTTAACGCATCATGCCGCGGGGGCGTTGGCCTCGAGCTGGCGCGTTACGTCGTCAATCGTGGAGAGCGGGCAGAGCACGTGGACCTTCTCGCCCGGCGCGTCCACATCAATCTGCAATTTCCCGTCGTGCGTGCGGACGCGCACGTGTTGCGTTGCGTCCGTCACCTCGACGAACTCGGCGTCCGGATACTTTTTCATTTCGCGTACGATCGCGCGCGCCACCGGCAGAAACTCCCGCGCGTGTTCCGCGCCATGCATCATGTTTCGCTTCGGAGTCAAATGCATGGCCATGGGCACCGCCGCGGCCGGCACCCAGAAGTGCACATGCGAGCCGCCATCGCGATATTCGTCCACGTCCACGCGGACCACGCCCTCATGAAACGTGTATGCGCCTGCCAGTACGAGCGTCCCGCCAATTCCCAGCGCTGCTTTCGCGAGTAGTAGCATTTTTCAACTCCTCGGAACTTTTTGAAGGCCAAATTCCTGCAAATCTTTCTGCTAGGAACCCAACTACTCCTCAGTCGGTCACGTTTTTCGAGTCCATCCAGACGCGCACGGTGTTCTCGCTGTCTTTGACGGACACGAGTTCCATATCGCCCTGCCCGGAGAGGACGTGAAGCGCCGCGACCAGGTCCAATTCATCTTTGCCCGCGGAGAACAGCGCGTCCACCACCTTCATAGGCACCTTGATCTCCACCTGTGAGCCTTTGGACTTGCTTTCGCTCTTATCCAGCACATGGATGATCAAATAGTTGTTTTGCTTGGCCACGCGCACGTCGTTATCGCGGCCCTGCACGGTCACGTATTCCCCGTCCTTGGCGTTGTGCACGGCCGCCACCAGCGCCTTTAGATCCACGTCGTTCACGTGCGCACAGTCAATCTTGACCTTCCCGTCGTGCATGCGGTCGCGATTCACGGTCGGCAGCACTGCTTCCGCCAGTTCCAGAGGAACGTTCACGCGCACGGTTTCGCCCTTGGCGTCCGTGCTGATCACGCGCACGTGCAGCCAGCGGTCCTTCGATCTAGAAGTTGTTGTCTTTTCAGTGCTTGTTGGACTTGAGCTCGCCGGAGCGGCGGCCGTTTGCGCCAAAGCCCCTAGCGGCAGGAAGAGAAGTGCAGCAGCAGTCGTAATAGCAGTCTTTGCAAAGAAACTCTGTGTAAGCCTGGACATAACCCCTGCCTCCTGGCCCGCCAGAGTCTCGTACATGAGCCCCAGCCGGGTGCTTGAGGATAGGTACGAACCTGCTTCACGTAATGTTTCCTAAAATAATGCTCTCCTAGGGCCACCACCTATTCCACAGCAAATCCTCATGCTTCCTCATCATTTCCACAGTTGCCTGCCGCCATCCTCTTGTGCCGCTCAGGGCAAACGCGCATATTGGCGCCACCTGGCCCACGCTCGACGCACGGAGGTACTCACATGCTGTTCGCCATTGTCTCCCGCGGGAGGAAGTCCGGAATCCGTTTGCTCCCACATCGTTATCAGGACAACCGCTACCACGTCAGCTTGGGAAAAGAAGGCCCTTATATCCCCATTTCCGATGACCGCGATATCCCCTCCTACCTTGCGAACGGTTACTCGCTTAGCATGAGCAACCTAGCCGAGAGTCATCACCCCAGCTTGATAAGCCCTGCCTCCATCCGCGGCTGGAAGTAAGCCAGTCTTCACCTCGAAACGCCCTTCTTACTGCAGGCGTACCACTCTCCTGGTCCTGCCTGTCCTGATCAACGCCGAAGGGAGCAACGCCGAAGGGATCCTGCCGATCCATGCACTCAGACCTCGAAGCGGCGAAAACAATTCAGCCATTCTCCGGCGCACTCCCGCCAGCGCTTCTGCATCATGAACGCCCCAGAAATCTACCAGTTCCCCGGTCTTGTGGTTGTATGCGAATTTTTGTCCGCAATCCAGGCAAGTGATGTAGCTTCCTCCGCCGCGGACGGATCGCCATCCGGGTAGGTTTGATGGAATTGGCTCGCGAAGTGTGATCGGAGGGCCCTTGTGCCGGTGGAGACAGACAAATACAAGACGAAGCAGCGTCCGTAGAAAGAGCGGAACCCCGAGGACCATATTCCACAACGGCTCCGCGGGGGCACGCGCTCGTTCCGCCTTGAATTGATTTCTCGCCGCCGGCCGGTACAGAACGATAGACCCCTCGACCCGATAAGCCCGCGCCACTTTTTGCTGCCGTTGTGGGTGCATGTGAGCACCTCAGCAGGAGGCTAGCCGCTCCGAAGCTGCATGTCTGTCCCGTTCTGGACACCGGCGCAGCAAATGTTCCGCTTATCGTCACGCGGCCGCGCCGCCGCCGGCCCTGCCCTCTTCTTGTTTCCCTTTTCTAGTTTCTACCTTCTAGTTTCTGCTTTCCTCCCCAAACTCCCGCCGTTCGCTGCCCCTCACCGCCGGCTCAGGATTCACCCGACGGGATTTTAGGGGTTTTACCGGATAGACAGGGACAACCCCTGCCGCGAGTCTGTTGCCTGAAAGAAAGTAAGGGATGACATCGATCCAAAATCCCAGGCTACCGTCTGACGCGTCTTTCCGGCCTTCCTTGAAGAGCGCTGCAGTGCCGATTTCCTGCCCCGACTGTCAGGGTGAACTGATTCATAGATCAAGAACCAGGGGGATTGTGGAGTCCCTGCTGGCTTTCCTGCGGTTTCGGCCGTATCGCTGCGAAGAATGCGACTTTCGTTTTTTCCGCTGGTCGGTTCACAAACCTAAGGCAACCCGGCCGGCAAGGACCACGAATGTCCGAAACCGCCAACGACTCACACCCCGAGAGGCGTCCCATGGTGGCCACGCGCCGCAAGCAGATATGGATTGAAGGCTCGCGTATTCAAGGTAGTGGCTGCTCCGAATGTGCATGGATATTCAATCCGTCGGGGCCACCCACCGGCGACTCCCTCGACGAGATGAAGGAAATCTACGAGCGGCACCGCGACAAAGAATTTGCCGCCCATGTCTGCGCCGAACACCCTCGACCCAGGAACGCAAAGGTCTAAATAATCCGGCCACGCTGCTTCGCACATGCTCTATCAGCCGCGTCCCGCACCCCTTGCTTGCAAGCCCGAATTGCGCTCTCCGGACAATTGTGAGGAGGATGTGGCTTCTGACCTCTCCCGCATCTCCCTCTTGAACGTTTTTCGTTTGTAGCACAGACATTCCTGTCTGTGCGCTGTTCTCTGAGTAGGAGCAGGATACATTGTTCCTCTCTACGCTTTTGCGCTCTTGCCTGCCACCACATACCTTGCGGTATAATCCGCCATTGTTCGAACTCCGAAAGGAAGACTTCCATCCACTAAAAACAGGAGCCACCCATGCGAAACGCGCGCAAGCTCTTTCTCGTATACATCCTGATCGCCTTTCCCGCTTCCGCTCAACTGGAGACTTCCGCCGCAACTCCCCCGGCTCGCGACACTAAAGCCGCGCCTTTGCCTCTCGACTCCCGGTGTATCGCCGGCCAGTGGCATGAGCAAACCGACAATCCCTTCCGCTGGATTTTCGAAGTCCGCGGCGACAATCTGGAAATCTGGCGAACCGATCGCTTCGTCTCCGGCAAGTTTCGCCGCGAAGGCAGCTCCTGGCAGGGCCAACTCCAGTGGGGCAACGGCGAAACCTGGCGCAACGTCTCGCTAACCCCAACCTCCGACTGCGACGAGATTCATACCAACCAGAGCTGGTGGTTTAAACGCAAATAGTTAGCGAAGCTGCGCATCCCGTGAGGGGGGTGCGCCAGCCGTTTCCCGCTCAAAGGTTGAGGGGGCCTACCTGCGGTTTTGGTTTTTGCAAGTGTCGGCGACTCCGAAGCATTAATCCTTGATGATTCGCAAGTCGTCCTGGAACACTCCCAATTCACTGTGGAAGCGATGCTTGGCGTCTTCGACCTCGAGGCGATTCTTGAGGACCAGCTTTGCCTCCTCGGCGGCGGCGCGCAATTCCGGATGCTGATCGAGGTCGCTGGAAGACAAGACAGCACTCGCCACGCGCTGCAGACAGTTCTCCAGTTCCGTGATCCGTTTCACCACCTCAGGCGCGGACGTCCGCGCCTTGACGTAGCCATCGAGTACGACTTCCCCTTCGATCTTCTCAATCGCCCCAAGCGCCTAACCCCGATGTCGCCGCCACGTCTCCCGTATCGAATGAGCACGGCGAACGTTATAACGCCCCACCCTCCCATCCCATTTTCACCGACCTCCAACCCATGCGCCCCGGCGCAAAGAGGTAGGCTGCCACCATGACCGGCGATGACCTCCGGTTCAAAGGGTGTAGGGCCGTGGCGGAACTTATCCAGACCGGAGTTGAGGGAGCCCGGCGAGGGACTAAGTGCTTTGCTTATCGGCGGGCAAGTGGGAGAATGCAGCCGGCTCATGGAGCGCGTCCTGATCCAAGAAGATCCCTGAACAAGCGCTTCCATAGCAAGCCACATGCAAGACCTTCCGTTGTCGAAGTAAAAAGAATTCCCAGCCAAATAACCAAAAGGAGAGACGCATGCACATGAAAAGAGCTGTCAGCGCGGGGACCTTGTTTTTGTTTGCTGGTTGCATCACCACGGGCTATGCACAGGAAAAGAAGGAAGAGGGGAGAGCACCGCAGGAACAACAACATCAGCAAGAGAAACCGGCGCCGCAAGCGCATCCGCAGCCGGCGCAACGACCGGCACAACGCCCGCAGCCGGCATACGGTGGCTCATATCATGCGGGCGTCAGGCCCACCGAAGCCACCCACGGAGGCGTGCATCCGAGCGGCGTGCCACAACACGTTGGGCAGGTGCACAGCGGGTTCACCCAATCGCGCGCCAAATCATGGAGTAAGGAGCACCGTACGTGGGCGCAACGCGGCGGATACAACGGGTACCGCGTGCCGGATGACCGCTTCCGGCAGTACTTTGGGGCCGAACATTTCTTCCGCATCAGCCGGCTACCGATGTTGTTTGTTGGCGGGTATCCGCGCTTCCAGTATGACGGGTATTGGGTGACGTTCGTGGATCCGTGGCCGGAAGGGTGGGCGGCAACGTGGTACGAAAACGACGACGTATACATTGATTACACCGACGATGGATATTACCTATATGACCGGGCATACCCGGGCGTGGCGATCGCCGTGACCTTGTCGTTTTAACGAGAAGGAAAATGGGCCAGCCTGGATTCGTTGCGACATCCTGGCTGGCCTATTGCCGCAGTTTTGTTTTTCGCGCACTCCTCGCGGATTCTGCGGGGCAAAGGCGCGAGTATGAAGGAAAATGTCTTGCGTCAGGACTGCCAAATGACTCTCAACATGAGGCCCAACCGATGACGCCAGCCCAGCGAGAACTTCTGCAGGAATTTGAAAGTTTTGCCCAGACTGCTCCGACGGCGCAGGCCGTGATGGAGAAAATGGTCAACCAGCTGCACGAGAAGATGACGCGCTACAACTGGGTGGGTTTTTATCTGGTGGATCCCGCGGATTCCAACTACTTGATCGTCGGACCGTACAAGGGGAGCTTTACGCCCAACGTACGCATTCCGCTTAGCAGCGGCTTGTGCGGAGCGGCAGCCGCCAGCGGGAAAGTGGTGGTAGTGCAGGATGTCACGAAAGATCCGAGGTATCTGGCGGGGTCATCGCTGGTGAAGTCGGAAATGGTAGTGCCGATTTTTGCGAACAAGAAGCTGGCCGGGGAGCTGGATGCGGAGAGCTATTTCGCGGACACGTTTACGAATGCGGAGCAGGAGTTTGTGGAGGCGTGCGCGGGGGTGGTGGCGAAGTACATGGAGAAGAGATAGCGACGGAAAATCGAAATTGGAAGAGTGAAAATGAAAATTCGCCGCAAGACGTCGATGGCAAAAAATGAGGGCGTCCACCGCGGTGGACGCCCTCTAAACTAAACCGTAAGAGTTTCTCACTTTGCCGATTCCCTCTGGCTACGCGACCAGCCGTGAAGCTTGCCGCGCCTTCCAAAGAGAACCTAGAAAGTAATTCACTTCGCCGATCCCTCTGGCTACGCCACCAGCCGTGAGGCTTGCCGCGCCTCCCAAAGGGAACCTAGAAAGTTTCTCACTTTGCTGATCCCCTTTGGCTGCGCGAAATGCCGTGAGGCCTGTCGCGCCTTCCAAACGGAACCAACAGAGCTACTCACCTTGCCGATTCCATCTGGGGACGCAACCCGCCGTGAGGCTTGTCGCGCCTTCTCAGTGGAACCTTCAAGGCTTCGAGCTTTGCAGTTCAAGTTCGCGGCGCAACCGCTGTTAGGCTTGCTGCGCCTTCTAAACTGAGCCGTAAAGTTCTTACGCTTCCCGGTTCAATCTGGTGCGGAAGATAAATCTTCCTGTTTTCTGCGTCAATCGAAAAGTGAATGAAACACTGTGCAAATCTGTGGACGATTGTGCAAAATTCTTGCACGCGTGACCGCGTTGAGAAGCGAAAATCAAACGCAAAATCAAATTTTCCAATCGTAAGACCGCAGTTCGGCGGGAGCGGAAAGTGAACTGTTGAAGGAACTCGTACTATTGCCTCCGGATAACGCAGTTGCTACATTGTGCGAGCCAAGTTCTCAACCTCTAAAGACCCGACCGGTCGCAATCTTCCGCGTCGCGCAAGCGCTTTCGAAACGATGTGCGCGCCGAGATTTCCGGTAGCGGCCTTGCTGTGCAATGGAGGTTCCCATGAAAGCCAACTTTTCAACGGTTAGCAAGATTTCGTTGCTGTTCGCGCTGGCGTTGCTTCTGTCTTGCCTGGTCAGTCCTGCGAGCGGAGCGCGGCTGGTGGTGAGTAACAACAAGGCGGAATGTCCGAATGCTGGTTTCACGCGCATTCAAGACGCCATTAATGCGGCTTCACCGGGCGATCAGATCCATATTTGCAAGGGCACCTATGTGGAGCAGCTTTCCATCCCGAAAGCGCTGGACATTGACGCGGACAGCGGAGCGGTGTTGATGCCCAATGCTATGCTGCAGAACACTACAAGCCTGTTCGATGGAACGCCGATCGCCACGGCTATTCTCGTTGCAAATACTACGGGTGTTTCGATCAGTGGGTTGACAGTGGATGGTGCGAATAGCGGCGTGTCGGAGTGTTCGCCGGACCTGGAAGGAATAACTTTCCAAAACGCATCGGGAAGAGTCGAGAGAGCGGCAATTCGGAACTTCAAGCTGGGCGCGGGATTGGGAGGCTGTCAATCCGGGACGGGATTTTTTGTGCAGAGCGGCGGAGGCAAAGTCTCAAGAGTGGAAATCGAAGACTGCACGATTCACGATTTTCAAAAGAACGGAATTACCGCGAATGAGATTGGCACTACGGCGATCATTCGGCGGAACGTCGTTACGGGAATCGGGCCGACTCCGGCGATCGCGCAAAACGGCATTCAAATCGGATTTGGCGCCGGGGGAGCGATTGCAAAAAATGTGGTGACAAACAACGTGTATTCCGCGTGCAGCGCGGTGGCAGCCTGCACAGCCGTGGCGACAAATATTCTCGTCACGCAATCCGATGGCGTGGAGGTCTCCGGGAATCGGGCAGGGATTAGCCAGGTGGCCATCTTCGTGGATGGAAATGGTGCGGCAGTCGAACGAAATGAGACTTTTGCGGCGAGCGTGTTCGATGGCATTCGCGTGGAAGGCAATCAGGCGCAGGTCCGGCGCAACCGCGTATTTAACGGGGCCGAATCCGGCATTTTCGTGATGGGAAACAACAACGTGCTGGAAGACAACGTCATCACGGAGGCGGCAATCGGCATTCTCAAGGAGACCGGGTCCACAGGGAATGTGATTGCCATGAATCGTTTCTTCGACACTCCCATCGCGGTGCAGGATCCTGGGCCGGCGAGGCTGGCGAAAATGATTCAACCACAACGCTAAGATGCCGGAAAGAATCTACGCGTCCCCTAGTGATACCTGCCAAAGAAACATGCGGGCTACGGGAGCGAGACAACGCAAGGATTCGGGCGTGGGTTGCGGGATGAAGCGCGGATCCTGTTGATCAGCGCTACAAGGCGGGGGCAGTCCTGGTCGGTGATGGCAGTGAATTTCAGGCCCAGCCCGCCGCCGGCAATATGATATCGCACGACGGCTTCGGCCCTGATCTGGCCTTCTTCTACAAGGAAATCAAGCCTGGCTTTTGCGCCGACGGGAGGCGGGATTGGCGTGGAAACGAACAGACCGCCCACGCTGAGGTCACAAACGCGGGAAATGTCATGCCTTCCTTCACAGCGCCAAATGACCCAAATATTCTCGGCGGTTTCGGCGCGAGAAATCATTCTTCGGGAATAGGACAGTTTTGCAAATGCGGTTGCCACGAATCTCCTTTGGCCGTGCGGGCTTGGGCAGGTCCTTCTGAAACGAAGGACTCCACGCAAGGCTATGGCAGAGGTTAGCTAGAGAACGGGTAACGAACAATCGGGGGAAGACCTTAAATGTCGGGCAGAATTGGCCTGACCGCCCGGGCGGGACAAATCGCGCCGCGCCCTCTCAGGGCTTCTTAGGGAACGACCGTAATGCTGGTGACCGGATGGATTTCCATCCATTGGGCGTGGAAGGTGTCCTGGACGTAGACGCCTAAGATTCGAACGTGAGAGCCGACGGGCGGAAGCTTGACTTGGTTGGTGTAGCCCTGGCAGGCGGATTTCGCGTCGGACTGAGTGACGGTGTATTTGCAGACAATTTCGAAGACCAGATTCCCGCCTTCATCGCTGATGTTTCCGGCGTTCACTAAATTTTGAAATTCAGGGTCGAGCTTGAGCCAGCCGTGCGTGTCGCCATCAGGCTCGTGCCGAACTCCGTCGGGCTCTTTGCCGGCAGTGGCGTCCACAAACGTTCCAGTTACGGCGATGCATTGCAGTTTCACGATGAGGCGTGTGGGATGGTAGACGTGTGCTTCCAAGCTGGAGTCGCAGCCTGTGGCCGGTGGCGGGAGAGGGCCCGGCGGCGAGGGTGGCGTCGGTTTCGGCGGAGCGTTCGAAACCGTGACAGCTTTTGTGGTGATCCAACCGACTTGATCGTCTTCTGTTCGAACGTGATAGAAACCGCTATCCGATTTTTCATCCACGAGCATTACACGCGTGCTCGCGGGGAGATGCTCGAGTACGGGACTGGCGGCAGACGGGTCGCGGCGAAGAATGGCGTTGCGGTTGACGGTGGCGTTTTGCGCGCGGAGCGAGTAGGGGCACGCGAGGAGAAAGAGAATCCAGAGCAGAAGTTGTCGCCGAGAAACTTTCATTGGTCCTCGCTTTCTTACTTTCGCGAATACGGAACTCACGCGATTAGATTCCGATTGCGCGAACCGCGTTAGACGTCGCACAGGTCAGCGGCTTCGCGCAGGGAGGTGAGCGGGTCGCGCGCGGGGACGAACTCGTGGGCGACGAAGCCGTGGAAATTGGTGGCGGCGATGCCGCGCATGACGCCGTCCCATTGGACTTCCTGGGTGCCGTCGAGTTCGTGGCGGCCGGGAACGCCGCCAGTGTGAAAGTGGCCGATCCACTCGATGTTTTTCTGGATGGTGCGGACGAGATCACCTTCCATGATTTGCATGTGATAGATGTCGAAGAGCAATTTGACGCGAGGGGAGTTGACGGCCTGAACGACTTGGACGCCCCAGGCGGTGTGGTCGCACATGTAGTCGTGGTGGTCGACTTTGCTGTTGAGAAGTTCCATGCAGATGGTGACGCCGTGGTCCTCGGCGATTTTCTTCACGCGATTGAGACCCGCGATGGTGTTTTTGGCGCCTTCGTCGTCGGACATGCCGCCGCGGTTTCCGGAGAAGGTGATCACGTTCGAAACGCCTGCTTTGGCGGCTAGCGGAATATATTTGCGAAAACCTTCTTCAATTTTGGCGTGATTTTCGAGGCGGTTCATGGCGCTGGGGATTTCGCCGCCTCCGGCATAGGCCATGCTGCAGATGAGGCCATAGCGGGGCGGAACTTCGTATTCTTCCGGATTCAAGAGATCGATGCCTTGCAAGCCGATTTGAGCGGCGTAGGCGCAGAGCTTGTCGAGGGGAACTTCGCGATAACACCAGCGAGAGGCGGATTGGCGGATGCGGCCTTTGCGTTTGACCGGAGCGTCTTGCTGCGACCAGGAAACGGCCGGGAGAGATGCGACGGTGACTCCTGAGATAGCGGTTTTGAGGACGGCGCGGCGGGACAGTTTAGACATAGCGGACAGGCAGAGTTTACCGGAGAAATTCTGAAGAAGAAGGAGAAATTATTTTTTCGGCGACTTGGATTTTGGGTCGGGCTTGCCCGGATCGGTTTCCGGGAGGGGCACGCCCCAGATGTCTTTTTCGGCCTGCAGTCCGAAGACGCCCACTTGGTTGGATTCACTGGTGCCCACGTGGCCAATCCAGACAACGCGGAAACGTGCGGTGCGCCAGCGGCGGCGGACTTCGATGGTTTGGCCGGGAGTGGTCAGGAAACCGATGCCGTCCAAACGCGCACCATCTTTGCTGAGATCCACGGTGTAGGCGGTTTGGGCGAAATTGTGGCCCTTGGGATCGGTGCCTTTGACGGTGACACGAAGAGCCTTGGGAACGCGAGGCTTCTTGCGGTTCTTTCGCCAAAAATCGGAAATGGGCTGTTTGAAGGCAAGACCGACGCGCGTTTCGCGGTCGGAGTACGGGTCAAGATAGGCAACGCGAACTTCCTGCTCCTGGCGGCTGCCTTTATGGATGAGGAAAGCGGTATCGCCGATTTCGAGCTTGGATTTCAGAATGACGAGGGCGCCGTTGGCGTTGACAACGACCGTTTCAGTGTCCTCGTGGAACGCGCCGCTGCCTTTGGCGAAGCCATAAATAACGACGGGAACGCGCATGGAGACGCGCTCGCTGGAACGCTGAACTTTTTTGTTGGGAGCGGCCCAAGTGGGCACGGGGAGCGATGGCGTTTCTTTTTTCCTGGGCTTGATGTCGTCGAGCGGGGCGACTTCGATGACTTCTCTGGGAATGCCGCGCTGGAGGCCGTGTTCACGGCATTTGAATTCCCAGGATTGGCCGAGGACCTGTTCAAAGGATTCCTCGCGATCCTTGAGCGTGACCCAGGAGTCGCTATCCCCGCGTGGGCACGCAAGCCGGACGGCAAAATTTCTAGGCATAGAGAAACCCCACAATTTCCCATCATACCCGTTGGGCAGGGAAGCAGAACGGCGGCCGGGAAGGTTTTCGTCGAAAAGTAACCGTCCGAGCGGACAGGGGGCGGGCATTCGAATTGGCTTACGGGCTGTAACTTTTGGGGGGTCGGAGACTCGCATGGGTGAACGGGAGGAGAGCCCAGAGGGGCTCCCCAATATTAAAAAAACAGAGGAGAGATTCGAATGATTCGCACGATCAAGGCAGCTTTGGCATTTGCGGGGTTGGCGGGGGCGCTTTCGCTTCAGCCGACGCTGCGCGCACAAGACAGCATGAAGCAAGATGACATGAAACACGACGACATGAAGCAAGACAAGATGCAGGACAAGATGCAGGACGACAAGATGATGCACGACGGCAAGGCCAAGACGCTGGAGACGGGAAAGTTCCATGGCAAAGTGCACAAGACCGAGGGCCGCGCCACGGTCTATCAAGAAGCGGATGGGAAACTGGTGCTGCGGCTGACCAATTTCAAGACTTCGAACGGGCCGGATGTCCACGTGATCCTGGTGGCCACGAAGGACGCGATGGACGATGCCAACTTCCTCAAGGACAACACGGAAAGGATCGAGTTGGGGAAGCTCAAGGGGAATGAAGGCGACCAGAATTATGAGATTCCTGCGGGGACGGATCTGTCGAAGTATCGGACGGTTTCGATTTACTGCGAGCGGTTTAACGCGAATTTTGGGGCGGCGCCGCTGGAGAAGTTCTAAGGAATCGAAAAAGAAGGAATCGGGCAGGTGAAACTGCCCGATTTTTTCTTTGGAGAAAAACGATGAATATGAATGCAGGATCGTGGGTGTCGCGTAACAAATGGATTTTTGCGGCGATCGGGATTCCCGTGCTGTTGGGCGCATGGTGGGCGTTCCGGCCGGAGAAGCTGTTCATCAACCAGAAAGTGAATGAGGCGGCGCCGGCCGCGCTGAGTTCGGAGCCCGAAGCGCTTTATACCGGACGGCTGGAAGGGAAAGTTCACCAGACGAGCGGGCGGGCGACGATTTATAAGACCTCGGACGGGAAAATGTACCTGAGGCTTTCCGATTTCACGACATCGAATGGGCCGGACGTGCATGTGTTGCTGGCGAAGGCGGAGGACAAGACGCTGGTGCAGGAGATTGTGAAAGGGAATTTGGATAGCGTGGAGCTTGGAACGTTGAAGGGGAATCAGGGCGATCAGAATTATGATTTGCCAGCGGCGGCGGATTTGAATCAGTATCAGGCGGTGGTGATTTATTGCGAGAGGTTTCACGCGATTTTTGGAGTGGCGAAGTTGGAGAAGTTTTAGGGAGCGGTGAAAACTGAAAGGCGCCGGCCTCCGAAGGCGGCCACTGCAAAGTTATTATGGAAACGAAGGCGACAACCGAGGCTGGACTGATCGCGCGGATTCTTGCGGGGGAGAAAGAACTGTTTCATGAGTTGATCCGGCCTTACGAGCGGATGGTTTATCTGACGTTACTGGCCATCATGAAGAACGAGGCGGAGGCGGAGGATGCGGCGCAGGAAGCGGTGATCAGTTCGTATCGCCATCTGGGGTCGTTTCGGGGGGACGCCAAGTTCAGCACGTGGCTGACGACGATTGCGATAAATGAAGGGCGCAAGCGGCTGCGGAAGGCGAAGGCGTCGGCGGAAGACTCGATTGAAGAAGAGGTGGAGGGGCAGGAAGGGGACTACACTCCGGCCCCGCTAACAGACTGGCGCGAGGTGCCGCTCGAGGCTTTGGAGCGGAAGGAACTTAGGGAAGCATTGCGGACGGCGGTGGCGGAGCTTCCCGACCTCTACCGGCACGTATTTATTTTGAGAGACCTGGAAGAACTGAACATCGAGGAAACGGCACAGGCAATGGGAATCAGTGTTAGTGTGGTGAAAGTGCGGCTACATCGCGCGCGCATCATGCTGCAAAAACGACTTGTGCCATACCTGAAAACGACTGCTCCCGCACGCAGGGGCTTCTTCGGGAGGGCGCTATGAAACTCGAGTGCAAACACGTCTGGGAGCACATCTCCGAATACATTGACGGCGCGGTGGATGCCAAGTTGCGAGAAGAGATTGAACGGCACCTGGAACACTGCGAAATTTGCTCGGCGATTCTGGATTCGACCCGGAACATTCTGGTGTTGACGGCGGATGATCGGACGTTTGAATTGCCGGTTGGATATAGCGAGAGGTTGCATGCGCGGCTGGCGAAGGAGCTAGAGGAAGCGGATAAAGAACCGCGAAAGAAATAGGTGTGGGAGCGGAAGGTCAGCGGCCGGGGAATAGGTAGCGATGGGCGAGGAATTCGGTGGCGAGCAGGGCGAGAGTGAGCACGGAGAGAGTGAATTGGAAAAATTCTGAGGTTTTCTTTTGCGTGGATACCGGTTGCTGACGCCAGGCGGAAGCGGGGCGTCTCCGCAGTCTCCAAATTTGCCAAAGTACAATTAGGTTTAGAACAGAGCCTATCAGCGCAAGAAGCATCATGGGGATGCGGATGGCGGCAATGTGCATGCGGTCGGCGAACTTCAATGCGCCCGAGGCAGCGGCGAAAGCGCCGATTCCAATCAAGAGACGGACGCCGTTGAGAGCGATGAAGGCGCTGCAGACGCTTTGAAGCACGGCGAAGAGCAACGCGGACCAGTTGATGAGCTTGATGTTGACGAGCGGCATCTTTGCCGAGGACGTTGCGGCGGTGGACGCAGATAGCTCAGCGGGATTTTGTGTTTCTTCGTTCATGATTGAACTCGCCAGATTCTAGCCTGATTCTAAGCTATTCACGATGGTTGACTATTGAGGGCAGGCGGCGCCACCGTCGATCCAGATCTTCATCTGGGCCACGGTGTCTGCGCGCGAGAGCGGAGGCAAGGTACGCCCGGTTCCAGGATTCCAGGCCCAGCCGACGAGATCGTCGGTGGAGACATGTTCGAGCAATTGCGGGAGGCTGCGGCCGCCGGTTTGCTTGGGATCTTTGAGTTGGCGGCAGAGTTCGGCGGGTGTGCGGCCGACGATGATCATTTTGTGCTCCGGAGCGGGGAGAGACCACTTGGGATTTCCGGGAGGCAGGTGTTCGCCGGAAAGATTGGCGGACTGGTGGCAGGTGTTGCAGCGCATGCCGTAGACGCCGTGGCCGTCCTTGCCGCGCACGACATTTTGGAGGTGGACGTGGCTGTCATCGCCTTGCAGAGGGGAGTCGCCGAAGGGGTGACAGTTTTGGCAGCGGGGCGAGGTGAAAACTTTGTAGACCTGCAAGAAGGCTTCGCGAGAAGCGGCGGCGTCCGGTTTTGGGTTTGGAGGCGCGGCGTGAATGGTAGCGATTTTGCAGACGGCGAACAAAAAAACGAGAATGAGCGCGGAAATCAAAAATGAGAAAATATTCTTGCGACCTGCGCTTGTGGCGTTCATGACTTGGTCTCACTTCCAGCGGCCAGATCGCTCGCGCGAATCGGGAGGCGTCGGATGCGCTTGCCAGTGACGGCGAAAATGGCGTTTGTAAGCGCAGGAGCCACGGGCGGTACGCTGGGTTCGCCGACGCCCGTGGGACTCTGTTCGCTCGGGACGATGTGGACTTCGATCTCCGGGGATTCGAACATGCGGAGCATGGGGTAGTCGTAGAAATTGTGCTGCTGGACGCGGCCGTTCTCGAGCGTGATTTCAGTCTTGAGCGCGGCGGTGAGGCCGAAGACGATGCCGCCTTCCATTTGGGCTTTGACGATGTCCGGATTGATGGTGCGGCCGCAATCCACGGCGCAGACGACGCGATGGACTCGGACGGTGCCGTCTTTCTCGACGGACGCTTCAACGACTTGCGCGACGTAAGTATCGAAGGAAAAGTGAGTGGCGATGCCACGGCCGCGTCCTGGTGCGAGGGGCTTTCCCCAGCCGCCTTTTTCGGCGACGAGATTCAGTACAGCCAACATGCGGGGTTGATTGGCGAGAAGCGTGCGGCGGAGTTCGTAGGGATCTTTTCCGCCGGCGTGAGCGACTTCGTCGAAAAAGCCTTCGACGGAGAAGCCGGTGTGGGAGTGGCCGACGGAGCGCCACCACTGTACGGGGACGCCGATTTTCGGCGAGTGCAAATCTACTTGGAGATTAGGAATGCCGTAGAGGAGATCGGCGGCGCCTTCGACGGACGCAGAGTCAATTCCGTCTTTGACGCCGTAGGGTTCGAATGCAGTGCCGGTGAGGATGGACTGGCCGACGATGGTGTGCGTCCACGCGACGGGATTGCCTTGGGCGTCGAGGCCCGCAGCGAAACGATCGTGCCACATAGGACGATACCAGCCGCCGGCGAGATCGTCTTCCCGTGTCCAGATCACTTTGACCGGAGCTTTGGCGACCCTGGCGACGTGCACGGCTTCGACGACGAAGTCGGAGGCGACATTGGCGCGACGGCCGAAGCCGCCACCGAGAAGCGTGGTGTTGAGTTTGACTTTTTCCGGGGGAAGGCCGGCGACTCGGGCAGCGCTGGCACGGTCGACGGTTTCGAATTGCGTGCCGGTCCAGAGTTCGCAACTGTCGGCGCGGAGGTCGACGACGCAATTGAGCGGCTCCATCATGCAGTGAGCGAGATAGGGAACATCGTACTCGGCGGTGATGGATTTTGCGGCGGAGGCCAGGGCGGCGGAGGGATCGCCGGTTTTTTTCGCAATGTTTCCGGGAGAGGCGGATTGTTTGGAGAAATCAGCGAGCATTTGTGGGGTAGAGAGATTGGCGTTCTCGCCGTCGTCCCAGGTGATTTTTAGTTTTTCGCGGCCAAGTTTGGCGGGCCAGAAAGCAGTGGCGATCACGGCGACGCCTGAGGGAATTTGCTCGACGGCGCGGACGCCTTTGATTTTGAGCGTTTCGGTGGCGTCGAAGCTCACTACTTTGCCGCCGAAGACGGGCGGACGTGCAACAAGAGCAAAAAGCATGCCGGGAATGCGCACGTCCAGGCCGAACTGGGCGGTGCCATTGGTTTTTGAGGGCGTGTCGAGCCGGCGGACGGATTTTCCGATCAAGGTGAATTGTTTGGGATCCTTCAACGGAATATCTGTTGGCGGCTTCGATTGCGATGCGGCAGCGACGAGGGAACCGTAGGTGGCTTTGCGTCCGGAGGCCTTGTGAATGACTACGCCTTTTTCGACGGTGCATTCGGAGGCGGGGACGTTCCATTTCTGCGCGGCGGCGTCAATGAGCATGAGGCGCGCCATCGCGCCCATTTTGCGGAAGCGTTCCCATTCGGAGGGTGTGGTGGTGCTGCCGCCGGTCATTTGGAGGCCGAAGACGGTGTGGTTGTAGGCAGCGTCCACCGGCGCGGGTTCGACTTTGATTTTAGACCAGTCGGATTCTAGCTCTTCGTTGAGCAACATGGGAAGGCTGGTGTAGACGCCCTGCCCCATTTCGGAATGGTTGGCGATGATGGTGACGGAATCGTCGGGGGAGATGCGGACGAAGGCGTTTGGCGCGAAGACAGCGCTACTTGCCAGCGGATTTTCCAACGTGCGAGCGGCGAGTTCGGGGATGTAGGCGGCGATGCAGAGGCCGCTGCCGATTGAGGCGGAAGTTTTCAGGAAATCGCGGCGAGGAATTCTGGTGGATGCAGCGCTCATGACGTCCTCTTTTCGACGCCAAGCTCGGCGGCGCGGTGGATGGCGCGGCGGATACGGGAATAGGTGCCGCAGCGGCAGATGTTGCCGGACATGGCTTCGTCAATATCCTTGTCGGTGGGTTTGGGATTCTCCTTCAAGAGAACGGCGGCGCTCATGATTTGTCCGGACTGGCAATAGCCGCACTGGGGGACGTCCACTTCGATCCAGGCGCGCTGGAGGGGATGGGACAAGTCGGAGGAAAGACCTTCGATGGTGGTGACGTGCTTGCCGGCGACGCGAGAGAGCGGTGCCACGCAAGAGCGAATGGCGGCGCCGTCCAGATGGACGGTGCAGGCACCGCAGAGGGCCATGCCGCAGCCGAATTTTGTGCCCGTGAGTCCCAGGGAATCGCGGATGACCCAGAGCAGGGGCGTTGAGGGGTCGTCGTCCACGGTTACGGATTTTCCGTTCAAGAAGAAGGAAGTCACGTTCGCCTCCGAAGAATTTCAGGAACATCCACCACAGAAGTGAGCCCAGGCGCGGCCTGGAAATCGCAAACGGTTCTACTTTGCTTCAGTTGGCGGTTGGATGCAACGGGCCGATTCTCCGTCACATGAAAAATGACTATTGAGGGGGCATCCACTTCATAAAGACAGCGGCGAGCGGGGGCAGAGTGAGAACGAGGGAGTAGGGTCGGCCTTGGGCGGGCTGATCCACGGCGTCCTGGCCGCCGCTATTCCCAACGTTCGAACCGCCGTAGTGCGCGGCGTCCGTGTTCATGATTTCCTTGTAGTAGCCGGATTTGGGAACGCCGAGGCGATAGCCGCCGCGAACAACGGGGGTGGCGTTAAAGATAGCGACGATCAGGTCTTGGGGAGTTTTGCCGCGACGGATGAAGGAGAGAACACTATTGTCCGCATCGTTGGCGTCAATCCATTCGAAACCGTGCCAGTCAAAATCCACTTGATGAAGGGCGGGCTCGGCGGCGTACAGATGATTGAGATCGGCGACCAGATGCTGGACGCCGCGGTGGGAATCCCACTGGAGCAAATGCCAGTCCAGGCTGTGGGCTTCGCTCCATTCGTGGCGCTGGGCGAGTTCCTGGCCCATGAAGAGGAGTTTCTTGCCGGGATGGGCGTATTGATAGGCGTAGAGCAGACGGAGATTGGCGAATTGCTGCCAGAGGTCGCCGGGCATTTTATGGAGAAGAGAATTTTTGCCGTGGACGACTTCGTCGTGGGAGAAGGGGAGCAGGAAATTTTCGGTGAAGGCGTAGAGGAGTGAGAAGGTGAGTTTGTTGTGTTCGTATTTGCGGTGGACGGGATCGTGGGAGAAATAATTTAGCGTGTCGTTCATCCAGCCCATGTTCCATTTGAAGCTGAAGCCGAGACCGCCGAGATAGGTGGGACGAGAGACGGCGGGCCAGGAGGTGGATTCTTCGGCAATGGTGAGGATGCCGGGGAATTTCTGGTGAGCCACTTCGTTCATGCGCTTGATGAAATCAATGGCATGGAGGTTTTCGCGGCCGCCGAATTGATTGGGAATCCATTCGCCGGGTTTGCGGGAGTAATCGAGATAGAGCATGGAGGCGACGGCGTCCACGCGGAGGCCGTCGATGTGGTATTTATCGAGCCAGAAGAGCGCGTTGGAGATTAAATAGTTTTGGACTTCGTTGCGGCCGTAGTTGTAGACCAGCGTGCCCCAATCGGGATGCGCGCCCTGGCGTGGGTCGGAGTGTTCGTAAAGATGCGTGCCGTCGAATTGGGAGAGGCCGTGCGTGTCGCGGGGGAAATGCGCGGGAGTCCAATCGAGAATGACGCCGATTCCGGCTTGATGGCAGCGTTCGACGAATTCCATGAATTCGGCGGGCGTGCCGTAGCGGCTGGTGACGGAGAAATAGCCGAGTGTTTGGTAGCCCCAGGAGCCATCGAAGGGATGCTCCATGATGGGAAGAAGTTCGATGTGGGAGTAGCCGAGCTCGTTGACGTAAGGAATTAACTGGTCGCCGAGTTCGCGGTAGGTGAGCCAGCGGTTGTGATCTTCGGGGACGCGACGCCAGGAGCCGAGATGGACTTCGTAGACGGAGACGGGTGATTCGAACCAATTTTTTTGCGCGCGGTGGGAGAGCCAAGCGGCGTCATTCCATTGGTGATGATCGAGGCGGGTGACGACGGAGCCGGTATTGGGGCGAAGCTCTGAGCGGAAGGCGTAGGGATCGGCCTTGAGCGGAAGAATGTTGCCGCTGGGGCCGACGATTTCATATTTATAAATGGCGCCTTCGTTGAGCTCGGGAAGGAAGATTTCCCAGAGGCCGGACGAGCCGCGAGCGCGCATGGGATGGACGCGGCCGTCCCAATGATTGAAATCGCCGACGACGCTGACGCGGCGAGCGCTGGGCGCCCAGACGGCGAAGTGGACGCCGCGGACGCCTTCGAGGGTGATGACGTGTGCGCCGAGTTTTTCGTAAGTATCGTAGTGGCGGCCTTCGCCCATGAGGTAGAGATCGAATTCGCTGAGCACGCAGGGGAATGCGTAAGGATCGTAGATTTCGAAGGGGTCGCCGTAGTGGGTTCGCCCCTGGATTTTGTAACTGCCGGGAGCGGGGGCTGTAGTTTGGTTCGAAGGCCAGGTGGCTTCGAAGAATCCTTCGGGGCGGAGCTTAACGGCGTCGGTGACTTTCGCGGGAGCGAGTGTGGCGCCTTCAATCGCGGGAGGTCTGAGGGAGATGGAGGCTTCAGCGGCCCAGGGGAGAAAAAAACGGACGACCCAGTTGCCGTTCACGGCATGCGGGCCGAGAAGGCCGAAGGGATCCGCGTTGCGCGCCGCGAGGATGGCGGTGATTTGCGCGTTGAGGCGCGGGTCGCCGGACTCTGCTGGCGCTGCAGGATGTATAGCTGGGCGTTGCTCGGACACGAGGATGATCTCCATGAACCGGCGAATGCAGCGCGGAGCGGAGCTGTGAACATCCCCCTGAACTCTGCCCCACGTCCCTTGCATTCTATGGCGTTGGGAGAGAAATGCCAAACGATGCGTGACGAGTCTGCGCCGGCTGAAGTTGGAGGGAGGAAGAGGCTTGCGGGTGTGCGGCACAGGAGATAGAGTGCGGGAAGATCGCGCAACGATTGTTCGAACGCGGAGATTAGTAGAAGCGAAGAAGGAGCGGACCATGACCATGCGGATATTCCTCGGGCTGCGCGTCTTATTTATTGTTATTGGCGGGGTGGCAGTGGTGATGACGAGTTACGTGAGCGAGGCGCAGGACCGGTCACAGGCGCGGTCGATGGTGATCTCGCGGAATGGAATTGTTGCGGCGGAGTCACCTCTGGCGGCGCAGGCGGGAGCGAAGATTCTGGAGCACGGCGGGAACGCGGTGGACGCGGCGATTGCGACGAACGCGATGATGGGCGTGGTCGAGCCGATGATGAATGGAATTGGCGGCGATTTGTTCGCGATTGTGTATGACGCGAAGGGAAACAAATTGTATGGATTGAATGCGAGCGGCTGGGCGCCGAAGGGATTGACGATCGAGTATTTACAGAAACTGGGCCTGAAGAGCATGCCGCAGCAGGGCGTGAATGCGATCACGGTGCCGGGAGCGGTGGAGGGTTGGCAGAAACTTGCGGATAAATTTGGGCGGAAGAAACTGGCGGAGGATTTGGCGGCGGCGATTCGAACGGCGCAGGACGGATTTCCGGTGCCGGAATGGGCTGCGGCGTATTGGGGAATGGAAGTGGATCACCTGCGAACGGATGAGACGGCGACGAAGGTTTTCCTTCCACAGGATCGCCCGCCGAAAGTAGGGGAGATTTTTCGCAATCCCGATCTGGCGTGGTCGCTGCAACAGATTGCGATGCATGGGAAAGATGCGTTCTACAAAAAAGAGATTGCGGCGAAGATTCTTGAGTCCATGAAGCGGCATGGCGGGACGATGACGGCGCAGGACCTGACGGAATTTTCCGGCGAATGGGTGGAACCGATCTCCACGACGTACCGGGATTGGACAGTTTACGAGTTGCCTCCAAACGTGCAGGGAATGGCGGCGCTCGAAATGCTGAACATCATGGAGACGTTTCCGCTGGGGCAGAAGGATTGGGGATTTGGCTCGACGAAGGCGCTGCACGCGATGATCGAGGCGAAGAAGCTGGCCTACGCGGATTTGGTGAAGTACATCGGCGATCCGCGAAAACAAAAACTGCCGGTGACCACGTTGCTTTCGAAAGAATGGGCGGCGCAGAGGGCCAAGTTGATCGACGCGGACCATGCCAACTGCGATGCGACCGCGGGAGAAATGCCGGCGGGAAGCGACACGACGTATTTAAGCGTGGTGGACCGGGACGGAAACATGGTGTCTTTGATTCAGAGCAACTATTCGTCGTTTGGATCGGGAATCGTCGCGGAGGGGACGGGATTTGTGCTGCACAATCGCGGGGGGCTGTTCAGCATGGATCCGTCGTCGCCGAATGCGCTGGCCGGGAGGAAGCGTCCGCTGCATACAATTATTCCGGCGTTTGCGCAGAAGGGCGACACGCGCGTGGCCTTTGGGATTATGGGTGGCTGGAACCAGTCTCAGGCGCACGCGCAATTTGTGGCGAACCTGGTGGACTTCAAGATGAATATTCAGGCGGCGATGGAAGCGCCGCGGTTCAGCAAGATCACGTTCAACGGCTGCGACGTGATGATGGAGAACCGCTTCGGACAGAATGTGCGGAATGAATTGACGGCCAAGGGGCACAAGATTGATTTGAAGGGAACGTTTTCAAGTGTGGTGGGCGGGGGACAGGCGGTTATGCGGGATTTCGCGGCGGGGGTGAATTATGGGGCTTCGGACCCCCGAAAAGATGGACAGGCGGTGGCGGAAGTACCTTTTGAATAGGGCTCTTGGTGCCAAAAACCGGCGAATTCGGGGCTTTGAACGCTCCCAGAGACTTCCCTAAAAGGGTTCTAGTTGTGCATAATTCTGCCTCCAGGGCCGGAAGGACAGGTATGGTCTTGGAGTAAAGTTAGTGGAATGTGTAGGTTAGGAGGGCCGGGCTTGGCCCAACAGTTGCACCTGTACCAATGGCCAGGGAGCGCCGCCCGCAGCCAAGCGACCTGGATGGGGAGACCCGAATGGGGCACGCTCGAGCCGCTCAGAGTCTGGTACGATTTCTGGCAATTTCAGCTGCAGCGTTTGTATTTCTTCCGTCGAGCCATGCGCAGACCGTGAACGTTTCCGGCCGGTATGAGTGCGCACAGGCGAAGGTGCATGGGAAGGACGTTCCGTGCACGGGGGCGCCTCTGATCCTGAAGAGTGACGGGCGATTTGAATTGCGCGGGTGGGAAGGAAGTTACCTGGTCAGCGGCGAGTGGGTGGAGCTATCGGATTCGCTGATCAAGGCGCGCGCGAAGATTGAGCCGGGCCACAAGATTGTGTTGCGATGCTATGGCAAACACGGCCTGGTGGAAATGGTGTATGAACGGCGGGTGGCGGAGCTTGGGAAGACCGCGCTGATTTAAGAAAATTTCCTTCCGGGTTTGAACAGGCCTAAGAAACTTACTCACACGCATATTCAGGCGGAGAGATTCGACGCGACTAGTGTGGCGTCATCTTCCGCCTATTTGTATTTGGCCTGAGTTGACGTCGACGCGCTCGCTTTGACTGACCTCGTTTTGCCCAGCGCGGGAAATCACATCGGAACTGACTTCCTTGGTCTCTGAGGCAAGGGCGGGGCCGATCTTCTCGAAGGGAACATTCAGGATCGGATATTCACGCCAGTCTTTGTAATCGAAATGCCACCATTCGGATTCGTAGACGGTGAAGCCTTCGGATTCCATGGCGCGGCGGAGGAGATCGCGATGCCAGCGCTGTAGCGAAGTGCCGCCGGGATAAGCTGGGAAAGAGCGCGGGGACATTTCATCGTAGGTTCCGGGCATTTCGATGGGTTTTCCCATGGCGAGATCGTAAAGCGTGAGGTCTACCGCGCAGCCGCGATTGTGGCGGGAGCCTTGTGCCGGATCGGCGACGAAGATTTTGCCTTCGGACGGCGTGGCGTCCCAAAAAATCTTAGTGACGTACCAGGGACGATAAGCGTCGTGGATGAGCAGGCCATAGCCGAGGGGTTTTAGTTTTTGCTGGACACGAAGGAGGGCATCGGCGGCTGGGCGCTGAAGAAAGGCGCGAGCTTGGGAATAGAGGGGAGTGCCGAGGAAATTGTTTGAGGTGGCGTAGCGGATATCGAGATGAATTCTGGAGTCGAGAGGTGCGAGTTCGACGAGGTCGGGTTTCCGGAATGGGCCGGGCTCGACCGGTGGAGTTGCCGTGAGAGCAACCTTGGTGAGTTGCTCGATAGTCCGTAGGCGACCCTTGGAACCTGCAGTCGCGTCCTGAGTAGAGACGCGGTGGAAAAGCGGAGGCAGATTGAATCCCTTCACTTTTCTGGAAGCGTCACGGACAAATTGAACTTTTATTCTGTTGCCCGAGCCCATCTCAAAAAAATCTCCGAGCAGCGCATCCTCTGTGAGCTGAGTCGGTCGTGAGGCTAGTTTGGAAGAGTCCTCCAGTTGAAACGCCAACTGTCCGTCGCTTTCCAAAACGTAAAGCGTTTTCTTGGAGTCCTCATCTCGGTAAATGCCAATCAAGTCCTTCCATCGTTCTGGGGCATCTGCCGGTTTTGGGCCTGGAAGGAGAGCGTTAGACGATTGGGCGAACGAAACCCAGGCGAAGAAGAAGCCAAGAAAGAGGGCCGCGACAGCGCGTTTCTTGAGGAGAAAGTCGAATTTATCGTTCACGCCGGAACACCCCTCGAATCGCTAAACGTTTGATTTGATCGGTTGGCAAACGACATGATAGCCGAGTCCGGGCGAGGGCGGCGCTTAAACGAGGCAGACGTTGGTCTCAGGCGCTGTACCAGCGAGGGCCTTTGCGTTGTTCCTCGGAAATTTCCTTGGCGAGGGCGAGGGTTCGCGAGCGGCGATACTGGCCGACGGCCGCGAGGATGGCGTTGACCAGGGCGATGGGAGCGACGTAGGAGGTGCCAAAGAAAGTGGATTCGATGGAGGCCAGGAAAACTTCGTCGCAATCCCGCGCGAGAGGAGACACGTAGGTGTCGGAGATACCGACGCAGTAGGCGCCGCGAATGCGGGCTTGCTGTACACCTTCTACCGTTTGCCGAAGGCCGCGGCGGAAGCTGATGGCGATGACCAGGTCTTGTTTGTTCACCACGCGCACGATGTGCGTGATCCTTCCCGTCGAAGTGGCGCAAATGATCGGCAGATCCAATGCGCTGAGTTGGTATTCAAAATGACTGGCCAGTGTGGACGCCAAGTCACCTGCGATCAAAACGATGCGGCGCGCGTCATAAAAGCGCTTTGCCAAGGCCACGAGGCGGCGGGCATCGAGGCTGTTTTTGAGGCCCTGTAGATTTTTCAAATCCTGTTCGAGTGAATCGCGGACATGAGCCGGCATGCTGGCGTCACTTCCGCCGGACTGCATGGTGTCCAGGGCGGTGGCGAAGGCCAGGGAAAGTTCGTGCAAATGACGCTGGAACTCGCGGTAGCTCGGAAAGCCCAACCCGCGGACGATCCGGACAATCGTCGCCGGGTCAGTCTTGAGGCGCTTGGCCATGGCGCGCACGCTAAGCAGAACGTACTCGCGCGGGTGTTCCAGGATTGGCCGAATAGTTTCCTGCCGCTTGATGCTTAGGAGATCAATACGTTCTGCTAGCTGCGGGGTGGGGTCTTTGGAAGAAACCTCGTTGCGTTTCATCACGCGAGAGGATTGCCTAATTCCGGGCGCATGTCAACCCGACCGTATTCTTAACGTGACGATAAACAAAAACACAAGCCGGGCGCTATTTTTTCGAGGCCGCTGATTTGCTTTCCAGGCCGGGTGCGATGATGGGCTGCAGGAAAGGCATCATGGAGCGTAGCTTGGGGCCGAGTTGTTCGATGGGGTGATGCTGCTCACGCTGGCGCGTGGCCAGGAAGTTCGGGCAGCCCTTTTCGTTTTCTTCGATCCATTTCTTGGCGAAGCTGCCGTCGCGAATTTCGGCCAGGATTTTGCGCATCTCCTCGCGTGTTTGCTTGGTGATGATGCGAGGGCCGGCGGAGTAGTCGCCTTGCTCGGCGGTATCGCTGACGGAGTAGCGCATGTAACTGAGGCCGCCACGATAAATCAGATCGACGATGAGCTTGAGTTCGTGGAGGCATTCGAAATAGGCGACTTCGGGTTGGTAGCCGGCTTCCGTGAGCGTTTCGAATCCTGCTTTGATGAGTTCACTGACGCCGCCGCAGAGAACGGACTGTTCGCCGAACAGGTCTGTTTCCGTTTCTTCGGTAAAAGTGGTTTCGAGGACACCGGCGCGAGTGCAGCCGAGTGCTTTGGCATAGGACAGTGCGAGGGCTTTGGCTGTGCCAGAGGCATCTTGCTCGACTGCGAGAAGAGCGGGCGTGCCGCCGCCTTCGGTGAAAACTTCGCGAACGCGATGGCCAGGAGCTTTGGGAGCGATCATGGAGACGTCAACGGTTTTCGGAGGCTTAATGGTGCCGAAGCGAATGTTGAAGCCATGCGCGAACATGAGAGTCTTGCCGGATTTGAGATTGGGCTCGATGGCGTCGTGATAGAGTTTTGGCTGCTTGGTGTCCGGGGCGAGAATCATGATGACGTCGGCCCAGGCCGCAGCTTCGGACGGTGTGCTTACGGTCAGGCCTTCCTTTTCGGCTTTGGCGCGGGAGGCGCTGCCTTCGGGGAGGCCAACGCGGACGGAGACGCCGCTGTCGCGCAGGTTTAGCGAATGCGCGTGGCCTTGGGAGCCGTAGCCGATGATGGCGACTTTTTTCGCTTGGATCAGGGAAAGGTCTGCGGAATTGTCGTAGTAAAGATTTGCCATTTGCTTCCTCTCGGGACCGGTTTGCGGTCGTAAGATTTTCTGTTGTTGAAATACTTGGCGAACTTTTGAATTTTTTCTGCGCTTCAAGAGGACAGGCAGGAATGCCTGTCCTACTGGGACTTCACGGCGACTCCTTCGGGTACTTCGGGTGGAGCGATGGGGGGACGGAGCAGGTCGCCGCCGCGGGTCATGGAGATGCGGCCGCTGCGGGCCATCTCGAGAACGCCGAAGGGGCGCAGGACTTCTAGCAGGCCGTCGATTTTGTCCACGGTGCCGGAGACTTCGATGATCAGCGATTCGGGAGCGACGTCCACAACGCGCGCGCGAAAGACTTTGATCAATTCCATGAGGTGCGGGCGATTTTGCTGGTCGGCCGAGACTTTGATCAAAGCGAGATCGCGTTCCAGCAAGGCGCGGCTGGAGATGTTTTCCGCGAGGAGGACATCTACTAATTTTTCGAGGCTGGCTTCGAGGCGGTGGGCGCCCTTTTCATCGGTATGCGCGACGATGGTCATGCGAGCAATTTCTTCATTCTCGGTCGGACCGACGGTGAGCGAATCAATGTTGATAGCGAGGCGGCGCGCCAGGGAAGACACGCGGTTCAGGACGCCAGGTTTGTTTTCGACATAGGCGATGAGTGTTTGCATGGTGTCCTCTTCTTACGGCTCGGTTGCTGTTTCGACGAGCGGATTATTGGGGCGGCGAATCATGTCGCTCAGGGACGCGCCGGCGGCAACCATCGGATACACGGAATCTTCCTGCTCAACGCGGAAGTCGATGAGCACGGTTTCGGCCGATTCACGGGCAGAACGAATGACGGGCACGACTTCGGCGCGCTTGGTGATGCGTTCGCCCCGAATGCCAAAAGCGTTTGCGAGAGCAGCAAAATCCGGCGCGACGAGCGGCGTGGCGACGTAACGCTTGTCGTAGAAGAATTCCTGCCACTGGCGGACCATGCCCAGAAAACCGTTATTGATGATGGCGATCTTGATGTTGATCTTTTCCTGGACGATGGTCGCGAGCTCGCTCATGGTCATTTGAAAACCGCCATCGCCGACGACAACCCAGACTTCGCTATCGGGCTTGGCGAACTTGGCGCCGATGGCAGCAGGCAGAGCGAAGCCCATAGTGCCGAGGCCGCCGGAAGTGATGAGCGTGCGCGGGCGATTGTGGTGATAGTACTGCGCTTCCCACATTTGATGTTGGCCGACGTCGGTCACGACAATGGCTTCGCCGTTCGTTTCTTTCCAGAGGTCGTTGATGACGTGAGCGGCGTAGAGATGGCCCGTGTCCGGCAGGCTCTGAATATCGCGCACGGCGGAGTCGCCCTTCAGTTCGGCAATGTGCTGAATCCATGCGCCATGGTCGCGATTTTCGATGAGCGGAGTTAGTTTTTCGAGGACTTCGCGCGCATCGCCAACCAGGGCGGCGTCGACCTGGACGTTCTTATTGATTTCCGCGCGATCAATTTCGATGTGAATTTTGCGCGCGTTCCTTGCATAGGTGCGCAGGTCGCCGGTAACACGGTCGTCAAAGCGCATGCCCACGGCGATCAGTAGGTCCGCTTCCTGAATAGCGTTGTTGACCCAGGCTTCGCCGTGCATTCCCATCATGCCCAGATTCAAGGGATCCTTGGCAGGGAAGCAGCCGATGCCGAGGAGGGTCATGGCGACGGGATAGTTGCCGGCGCGGACGAATTGCTCGAAGGCCTGCATCGCGCCGGAAACCATGATTCCGTGGCCGGCAAGAATAAGCGGGCGCTTCGCGGTGTTCAGAAGTTCCACGGCGCGATCGAATTCCACTTTGTCGTGATTGCTTCGTATGCGCTTTGGGGGCAGTTTTGGCGCGGAGGCTTCCCAATCAAACTCCGCAGAGGCCTGTTGCGCGTCTTTGGTGATGTCCACGAGGACGGGGCCGGGGCGACCGCTGCTGGCGATGATGAACGCTTCGCGGATGGTGCGCGCGATGTCTTCGGCGCGAGTTACGACGACATTGTGTTTCGTGATGGGCATGGTGATGCCGGTGATGTCGATTTCCTGAAAGGCATCGGAGCCGAGCACTTTGCTGCTGACCTGGCCGGTAATGCAAACGACCGGTGAAGAGTCCAGCATGGCGGTGGCGATGCCAGTGACCATGTTGGTTGCCCCGGGCCCGGAGGTAGCCATGGCGACGCCGACGCCGCCGCTGGCACGCGCGTAGCCGTCAGCCATGTGAGTGGCGCCTTGCTCGTGGCGCACCAGGATGTGATGCAGCTTCGATTTGCCAAGCGCGTCGTAGACCGGAAGAATGGCGCCGCCGGGATAACCGAAAAGTTCGCGCACGCCGAGACGCGTGAGCGATTCGCAGAGAATTTCCGCACCCGTGAGCTTCATAGAGTCCTCGCTGGGGAGCCAGGTTGCACTGGCAAAGAAAAGGTTGTGGGAACGGCTGTGACCGCGCCCAAAGAGGAAGAGGAGACTAGTAAAGCGTACTTGGCCATGACGCCACTCGAGAAGCGAGGAGCAGGCGATTTCCACGAAGCGAGCCGCTGTTGGATCTGCGCAGGAGTGAGCTCCACGTTTAGTTGCCTCTTGGGAATGTCGAAAACGATGGAATCTCCGTCCGCAATCGCAGCGATGGGGCCGCCGTTGGCGGCTTCCGGAGCGACATGGCCGGCCATGAGGCCGTGGGTGGCGCCGGAAAAGCGGCCGTCAGTGACCAGCGCAACGGAATCGCCGAGGCCTGCGCCTACAAGGGCCGCAGTAACCGCGAGCATTTCACGCATGCCAGGGCCTCCTTTGGGGCCTTCGTAGCGAATGACAACAACATCGCCAGCTTTGATGGCGCCATTTTCGACCGCGGCGAACGCGGCTTCTTCGTCATCGAAGACGCGAGCGGGGCCGCGGAAATTCTGGAGATCGTGGCCGGCAACTTTCACGACGCAGCCCTCTGGAGCAATATTTCCTTTCAGGATGACGAGCCCGCCGGTGGGCTTGAGCGGCGCGTCAAGTTTGCGGACGACCTGCTGCGACGGCGTTTCTTTCGCAGCGGACGCTTCCTGGGCGAGCGTTCGTCCGGTGACGGTGATGGCGTCACCGCGGAGCAGTCCTGCTTCAAGCATGCGCTTTGCGATGAGCGCAGTGCCGCCTGCTGCATAGAGATCGGTGGCGACAAAACGGCCACCGGGCTTCAGATCAGCAAGAATCGGAACGCGGGAACTGATGCGATCGAAATCATCAATGGAAAGAGAAATCTTCGCTTCGTTGGCGATGGCGAGAAGATGCAACACGGCGTTGGTCGAGCCGCCGGTGGCGGCCACGCCCGCGATGGCATTCTCGATCGCCGTTTTTGTAATGATTTTGGAAGGCGTGACGTCGCGCCGGAGAAGTTCGAGAACCAGTTCGCCCGCGCGATGGCCGGCGTTGCCCTTCGCCGCGTTGGTAGCGGGAACGCTTGATAGGCCCATGGGCGCGATTCCGAGAAACTCGCAGACCAAAGCCATGGTGTTGGCGGTGAACTGTCCGCCACAGGCACCGGCCCCGGGACAAGCAGCGCCTTCGAGCGACCGGAGCTGTGCATCCGTCATTCTGCCGCGGCCATGCATGCCGACAGCTTCAAAGACGTCTTGAATGGTGACAGAGTGTCCCTCGAACTGGCCAGGAGCGATGGAGCCACCATAGAGGATGAGTCCAGGAATATTCAAACGAGCCAAAGCCATGACGCCGCCGGGGATGGTTTTGTCACAACCCACGAGGACGATCAACGCATCGAAGAGATTGCCGCGAGTAACCAGTTCGATGGAGTCGGCGATCACTTCGCGGCTGACGAGCGACGTGCGCATGCCCTCGGTGCCCATGGTGATGCCATCGGAAATGGACACGGTGTTGAATTCGAGCGGTGTGCCGCCGGCAGCGCGAATGCCGTCCTTCACGTGCTGCGCGAGTTCGCGAAGATGGAAGTTGCAGGGGCCGATCTCTATCCAGGTATTCGCCACGCCGATGAGGGGTTTCTTGAAATCATCGTCGGACAGGCCCGAGGCGCGGAGCATGGCGCGCGCCGGGGCGCGATGGGCGCCGTCGGTCAGAGTGTGGCTGCGCGGTTTGGAAGAATTCTCGCTCACTTCCGAATCCCTTCGATGGCCAGTAACTGCTGCCATCCAAAAATCCAAGGCCCAAAAACAACTCAGGCCATCATCCTGGTCTGGATGATGGCCCCGAAACCTTCCGGAGATGCTCTACTAGGCCGCCATCATCCGCCTGTGGTCCCCCGTACAGGGACGGAAATATTTCGTACGTCGACGCGGTGTACACAAGGGATCATTACGCCCCCTCTTGCAATGCGGTTCAGCGCGATGGCAACGGTCGACATAAGTGTTCGCCATCAAACTAGCAGCATGGAGGTAGAAAGTCAATGAGTCAAATTAATAGTTATGCTGAATCAAATAAAAACAAGTTATACAGGCTGAATCCCAACTTGAAACTGCCGCTCGTTCCCCGAGGCTGCGCTTTCCGGTCATCGCGACGTGGCGGACATCTTCCTCCGCGTCGCGACATCTAACAGGAGTGAGTTTGCGGGAGCAAGCTTGAAGGCAAAGTCAGGAGAGATCATGGGGCGAGAGACGGACGTGCTAGTTGTTGGGGGAGGGCCGGCTGGGTTGGCTGCGGCGATTGCTGTGCGAAAGAAAGGACTTGAAGTGATCGTCGTGGACGGCGCTAAACCGCCGATCGACAAAGCGTGTGGGGAAGGGTTGATGCCCGATACGGTTTCGGCGCTTGGCGAGCTGGGGATCAGAATTCATGCGGATGAGGGGCAGAGGTATCGAGGCCTTCGGTTTCTCGACGGAACGATTTCGGCGGAAACGAGTCTTCTTGATGCGCCCGGCATCGGAGTCCGCCGGACAGTGCTTCACCAGAGAATGGTGGAACGAGCGGAAGAATGCGGGATTTCTTTGCTGTGGAACACATTGGTGACCGGGCTCACGCCCAATGGTGCCGTGGTTGGCGGAACCGAGTTGACAGCGAAGTGGGTCATCGGTGCAGACGGAATCCGCTCGCGGGTGAGGCGCTGGCGCGGATTGGATCCAAGTTCTCAGGGCGCCGTGCGCTTCGGGCACAGGCGCCATTATCGAGTGAAGCCCTGGACAGATTATATGGAGATTTACTGGGGAAGAGGGATGCAGGCCTACGTGACCCCAATCGGAAACGAAGAAACATGCGTCGTATTGATTGCGGACAATCCGCAAACGCGATTCGAAGAAGCCAGGCGGGAGTTTCCAAGGCTAGCCAGCAGTCTGGAAGGCGGGGAATTGAACAGCGCCGAGCGAGGCGCCGTGACGGAAATGCGCAGTCTGGAGCGCGTGTACCGAGGGAACGTCGCGTTGATTGGAGATGCCTCTGGGAGCGTGGACGCCATCACGGGTGAGGGGCTTTTACTGGGCTTCCAGCAAGCAATGGCATTGGCGGAAGCTCTAGAAGCGGAAGATTTGGAGATGTATCAAAAGGCGCATCGCCGGCTGGCCAAGCGGCTAAAGGCTATGGGCCGTCTCCTCCTGTGGCTTGGTCGGAGCGCGGCAGTCCGGCGCCGAGCCCTGAAGGCGCTGGCGAATGATCCGGAGCTATTCACCCGGCTGCTGGCAGTCCACGCCGGAGAAAGTTCGCCGAGACAGTTCGCGACAACGAGCATGCGGCTTGGCTGGCAATTTCTGACCGCCTAATTTAAAAGGGATGATCATGCATCTGCTCCGGCTCCGGGCCCCGTCGCTGTCCCCGGCCTCTATCCTCGCGATTACAGCGCTGCTGGTGCTCAGTGCATTGCCCCAGCATGCGGCACCACAGACGTTTGCGGGGGAGCTTGTACTTAATCTGGATCCCGCGCAGAGCCAAATGCGCTGGTCGCTTGGGAGCACGGTCCACACGGTGCATGGAACGTTTGCCCTGAAGCAAGGATCGCTTCAGCTGGAACCTAAGAGCGGCAAAGCCAGTGGCCAAATCGTCGTGGACGCCACCAGCGGAAACAGTGGCAATGATTCTCGCGACAAGAAAATGCACAGGGAGGTCCTCGATAGCGCGCATCACGGGGATATCGTTTTTCGGCCAGACCGCGTGGAAGGGAAGATTTCCGATCATGGAACTTGCAGTGTGCAGGTGCACGGGGTGTTTGTGCTGCTCGGCAAAGAGCATGAATTGACGGTGCCGGTTCAAGCGGATCTTGCTGCGGACCATTGGGCGGGCAGCGCGAAGTTCAGCGTGCCCTTCATTGACTGGGGTTTGAAGAATCCGAGCAACTTTCTATTAAAAGTGGATCATGTTGTGGAAGTTGAACTGGAACTGAAAGGCAGCTTGCAAAGAGTAGGCGCGCCGTAATCCCGCGTCATTCTTCCGATTCCTGGGTCACGATGTGGACGTCCACGGCGGGCGATTCACGCAAGAATCGGTGCACGGCCGAAAGGTAAAGATACTTGCGCCAGTCACGTATGGCGGCGCGTCCGAAAATCACCTGCGTGATGTGTTTGGAGCGGACGAACTCCGCGACGCTATCGGCAACGCTGCGGCCTTTCAGACGAATCACTTTTGCACCGAGGCTTTCCGCGAACCGCAAATTAGCAGTGAGAGCGCCATGGTCTGCTTTTTTTAGGCCGAATTCGCGATCCACATGGACCACATAGAGTTCGGCATCCATGCGGCGGGCCATGCGCGCGCCTCTGGCGATCAAATACTGCCCCGTGGGATTGGAAGAGATGCACACCGCAATGCGCTCGCGCACGGCCCAGTTTTTCCGAATGTCCTGGGCTTCCATGTAAGATTCGAGACTGCGGTCCACCTGTTCCGCGACTTGGCGAAGAGCGAGTTCGCGAAGAGCGATTAGATTCCCGCGGCGGAAGAAATTCTTCAGCGAGCGCTCGACTTTTTCAGTGCTGTAGACGTCACCCCGCTTCATGCGGTTTTGCAGGGCCTCGGGAGTGAGATCGACCATGACGGTTTCCGTGGCCGTGAGGGGCACCCAATCGGGAACGGTTTCGCGCACGGTAATGCCAGTAATCGAGCGCACAATCGGCGCGATGCTCTCGATGTGCTGGATGTTGAGCGTGGAGACCACATCTATTTTTGCCGCGAGGAGTTCCTGCACATCCTCATAGCGTTTGCGGTGTTTGCTGCCGGGGATATTCGTGTGAGCTAACTCATCCACCAAAACAACCTGTGGGCGGCGCGCGAGGATGCCGTCCACGTCCATCTCCTCGAAGATAGTGCCCTTGTATTCGATCTTTTGCCTGGGAACGGACGGAATCTGCTTGAGGAGCTCTTCAACCCCTTTTCGGCCGTGGGTTTCGACGACGCCAATCACGACATCCTCGCCGCGGCTCTTGCGGCGGATGGCTTCGCTCAACATGCTGAACGTTTTGCCTACACCCGGGGCGTAGCCGAGAAATAGCTTAAAGATGCCGCGCGGCTTTTGCGACGGAGAGGCAATCTCCAACCAGTCTTCCGGCTTCTTCGGCAAAGGATTATCTTCTCCGCGGCAAATCGCGCGCCTGAGTTAGAATGTGGAAATGCAGAGATTCCTCGCGAGCCGGGCCTTTGGGTCTGCACTGTCCATCATCGTCATTGCCGGCATCGCGTTTCTGTACCGCCATGTCCTGGTCGTAAATCAGACTACCGTCGCGCTGAGTTTGCTTCTGGCCATTCTAGCAGTTTCGGCAGTTTGGGGAATGGCGGTCTCGGTGTTCATGTCCATTGTGGCGATGCTGGTATTCAACTATGAATTTCTGCCACCGATCGGAACGCTAACCATCGCCGATCCACAAAATTGGGTGGCTCTCGGGGCGTTCCTTGTCACATCCATCATGGGCAGCCAGCTTTCGGCTCGGATTCGGAAAGAAGCGGACCAAGCGAATGGCCGGCGCCGGGAGATTGAGCGGCTCTACAAGTTCAGCCAGAAATTGCTGGGAGAGGGAAACGTCATCCAGCTGATGAATGCGATTCCCAATTATGTCGTAGAGAGTTTCGAGGCCGGCGCAGCGGAATTGTTTTTGCCTCAAAAAGACAAGTTCTACAGGTCTGGGTTCGGGGCCTCCCACCTGGACGAAGAGAAGATGAAAGCGACCTTCCTAAGGGATGAGTCGACGATCGAGACGCAGCAGAGTCTTTATTTCATCCCAGTGCGGCTTGGAGTCCGGGCGATCGCGAGTCTGGGAATTTCCGGAGCGCGGCTTTCGCGGCAGACGCTCGATGCGGTGGGCAGCCTGGTCGCGATTGCCATCGAGCGTGCCCGCGCGGTGGAGCAGCTCGGCCAGACAGAGGCGGAGAGGCAAGGAGAGCGCCTGAAATCCGCCCTGCTGGATTCCGTCACGCATGATTTCCGCACGCCGCTGACTTCCATGAAAGCGGCAGTGACCAGTTTGCTTGCCAGTGCCAAGACAAACGCCGAGCAGCGTCATGAATTGCTCACCATTATCAACGAAGAGTGCGACCGCTTGAACCACCTGGTGGAAGAGGCTTCAGAGATGGCGCGGCTGGAAGCGGGGGAGATCGAATTGCATTTTGCGCCGACGCCGATCGAAGAGATTGTTCAGGACGCTTTGGCGCAGATGAAGTCCTCGCTTGCGGGTCGCGCAGTGCATGTGAAACTCAGTCCGGATTTGCCGCGTGTGAAGGCCGACCCGGATCGAACCAAAGACATACTGGTGAATCTAATCGATAACGCCAATCTGTATTCGCCGAAGGAGGAACCCATCACCATTTCGGCGGAAATCACCGGCGATTGCGTGACGACGCATGTGGCGGATCGCGGGCCGGGCATCGAAGATTTCGAGCAGGGGATGATCTTTGACAAATTTTACCGTGGAAAAGATCAGCGCTACCTCGTGCGGGGAACCGGAATGGGTTTGCCGATCGCCAAGGCTATCGTAGCGGCGCACGGCGGGACGATCTCCGTGACCAGCCAGCTCGGGCATGGTTCGGTTTTTTCGTTTACCTTGCCCATTGCAAGAGAGACAGAAGGTTTACGATGAACAGCGCCACAATCCTGGTGGTGGACGACGAGCCCCAAATCCGGCGCGTCCTGCGCTCCACCTTGTCCAGCCAGGGCTACGTCATTACGGAGGCCAAGACTGGCGAAGAAGCTGTGGAATCGGTGCGGAAAAACAAGCCTGACCTTGTGCTGCTCGACGTGAATATGCCGGGCATGGGAGGAGTCGAGGCGTGCCGCGAGATTCGCAGGTCGTCGGAGGCGCCGATCATCATGCTGACGGTTCGCAACGCCGAGCGCGACAAGGTCTCCGCGCTGGACGCCGGCGCGGACGATTATGTGGTCAAGCCATTTGGAATTGAAGAGTTGCTGGCGCGCATCCGCGCGGCGCTACGGCGATTCGCGCCGGGAGACGCGATGCCACCCTACGTCTCGAAAGAGCTCACGCTGGATTTTGAGAGCCGGCAACTAACGGTGCGCGGCCAGGAAGTTCATCTGACGCCAAAGGAATTCGACGTCCTAAAACATTTGATCGGCAATCAGGGCAAACCGCTGACGCACCGGCGAATCCTGCAATCCGTGTGGGGACCGGATTACGGCGAGGAAACAGAAAATTTACGAGTGGTCATCAACCAATTGCGGAAAAAGATTGAGACGGATCCAGCGCACCCGAAATATATTCGAACGGAGCCGTGGGTGGGATATCGCTTTCAGCCGCCGCGCCCGAGCGCAGCAAAAACTTCTTCTCGAAAAACCTGATTCCTATCGCCTTGGATGCGTGGCGTCCAGGTCCAGGTTTAGTTCCAGCACATTGACGCGTGGCTCGCCAAGAATGCCGAACTGCCTTCCCATGGTGTGCTTGGCGACGAGTACGAGAACATCTTCGGTACTCATGCCGCGCTCGCGCGCGACGCGCGGAATCTGGAACTCCGCGGCGGCCGGTGAGATGTCCGGGTCGAGCCCCGATCCGGATGAGGTGACGAGGTCCACGGGGATCGGCGTGCCCGGATTTTCCGCCTGCAGTTTTTCCACGTCCGCCTTAACGCGATCGATGAGTTGGTGATTCGTTGGGCCAAAATTCGATGCGCCAGAAGAGCCCGCGTCATAACCGTTGCCAGCCGCAGACGGCCGGGAGTGGAAATAGGCTGGCGAAGAAAATGGCTGGCCGATGAGATGGGAGCCGAGAACCTGGTTGCCGCTCGTGATCAATCCACCGTTAGCTTGCGCAGGGAAGAAGAGTTGTCCGAGGCCTGTAACGGCGAGTGGATAGAGCAGCCCGAGCAGCACCGTCGTTACCAAAGTCATCATGATCGCAATTCGCAGATTTTGTTTCATCGGGTGCCTCAAGCCAAATGCAAATACGTGATCATCAAATCGATCAGCTTTATGCCAAAAAAGGGAGCGGCCACGCCGCCCAGACCATAAATCAGAAGGTTCTGCCGGAGCAACGCCGCGGCCCCCACCGGACGGTAGCGGACGCCGCGCAACGCCAGTGGAATAAGAGCAATGATGATGATGGCATTAAAAATCACAGCCGAGAGAATGGCGGACTGGGGCGTGTGAAGGTGCATTACATTGAGAACTTCGAGCTGGGGAAACGCCGCGGCAAACATAGCCGGGATGATGGCGAAATATTTTGCAACGTCGTTGGCCACGGAAAACGTGGTCAGCGCGCCACGAGTGATGAGTAGTTGCTTTCCGATCTCGACGATTTCGATGAGCTTGGTCGGATTGGAGTCGAGGTCCACCATGTTGCCGGCTTCTTTTGCCGCTTGTGTGCCGGTATTCATGGCCACGCCGACGTCGGCTTGCGCGAGGGCAGGCGCATCGTTGGTGCCGTCGCCGGTCATGGCGACAAGCTTGCCCTTGGCCTGCTCGCGTTTGATGAGCGCCATTTTGTCTTCGGGCTTGGCCTCGGCGAGAAAATCGTCTACCCCGGCTTGACGGGCAATGGCGGCAGCCGTGAGCGGGTTGTCTCCGGTAATCATCATGGTGCGGATGCCCATGGCGCGAAGATGGTCAAACCGTTCGCGCATGCCGCCTTTCACGATGTCCGTGAGGGCGATCGCGCCCAGGACGCGGTGGTTCTGCGCAACCAGAAGAGGAGTCCCGCCACCGTTGGCGATCTCCCGGATGATTTGCTTGATCTCCGGAGGCACCGCTTGACCTCTCTCCGCGGCATATTTCTCGATGGCTTCGGGAGCGCCTTTGCGAATCTCCAAGCCGTCCATGTCCACACCGGACATGCGGGTTTGCGCGGAGAAGGGAATAAAGGTCGGATTGTGGGGAGCCAGTTCGCGGCCGCGAAGGCCGTATTTTTCCTTGGCCAGTACAACGATGGAGCGGCCCTCGGGTGTTTCATCGGCGAAGGACGCGAGCTGCGCCGCGCTGGCCAGATCCGATTCCTTCACGCTCGGGCACGGATACAGCAAAGTGGCCTGACGATTACCAAGGGTTATGGTTCCCGTTTTGTCGAGCAGCAGCACATCAACGTCACCGGAAGCTTCCACGGCGCGCCCAGACATGGCGATGACGTTGCGTTGGATAAGCCGATCCATGCCGGCAATGCCGATGGCCGACAGGAGGCCGCCAATCGTAGTGGGAATTAAGCAGACGAGGAGGGACACGAGTACAAAGATTGTCTGCGGAGCGCCGGAGTAGATGGCAAAAGGCTGCAATGTGGCGACGGCCAGAAGAAAAATGATCGTCAAGCCTGCCAGCAGAATGTTGAGAGCAATCTCGTTGGGCGTTTTCTGACGCGATGCGCCTTCCACCAGGCGGATCATGCGGTCGAGGAACGTTTCTCCGGGATTCGAAGTGATGCGCACGCGGATTTCATCCGAGAGCACGCGCGTCCCGCCAGTGACGGCCGAGCGGTCGCCGCCCGATTCGCGGATGACCGGAGCGGACTCGCCGGTGATAGCGGACTCATCCACGGAGGCAACTCCCTCAATGACTTCACCGTCTCCGGGAATGAATTCTCCTGCAGAAACCAAGACGATGTCCCCGGTGCGCAATTTCGAGCTGGACACGATCTCCGTACAACCATCAGGGCGCAGGCGGCGCGCTTCCGTTTCCGCCCGTGCCTTCCGCAGGGTTTCCGCCTGAGCCTTCCCCCGGCCTTCCGCCATGGCCTCGGCAAAATTAGCAAATAAAACGGTGAACCAAAGCCACAGCGTGATCTGCAAGCCGAAGCCAAACTGTCCGGCGTGCCGCAATGTATCACGCACCAGTTGAATCGAGGTGAGAAGCGCCCCGACCTCCACGACAAACATGACGGGATTCTTGATCATGGTGCGTGGGTGCAATTTCTTGAACGAGTCGACGATGGCGGTCTTCAGGATTCTCGTATCCGCCAGTGCTGCTGCCTTTGCTTGTGAGACGTGTTCCATATATTCCTTAGAAGGACTTCCCGGAAAGCATCAACAGATGCTCAAGAATCGGGCCCAGGCTCAGCGCTGGGAAAAACGTAAGCGCCCCCACAATCAGAATCGTGGAGATCAGCAGAACGCTGAACAGCGGGCCAGTCACGGGAAAAGTTCCGAGCGACGCCGGCGCGGTTTTCTTTCTTGCGAGATTGCCTGCAATCGCGAGAATGGGAATCACAACGAAGAATCTTCCAAGAAGCATGGCAAAGGCCGTGCTGGTGTTGTACCAGAGCGTATTCGCATTGATGCCGCCAAACGCCGAGCCGTTATTGCCGACGGAAGAAGTGTAAGCATAAAGGATTTGCGAAAGACCGTGAGGACCAGGATTGCTGATGCTCGAGGTGCCGAACTTCGACACCACTGCGATCGCGGCAAACAACAGAATGGTCAACGAAGAAATGAGCACCGACAACATGGCCATTTTCACGTCGAAGGTTTCGATTTTCTTGCCGAGGTACTCGGGCGTGCGACCCACCATCAGGCCGGCGATAAAGACGGCCAAAATGACGAAGACGAGCATGCCGTACAAACCAGATCCGACGCCGCCAAAAATAACTTCGCCAAGCATGATGTTGACGAGCGGAATCATGCCGCCCAAGGGCGTGAACGAATCGTGCATGCCATTTACAGCGCCGCAGCTCGCATCGGTTGTGGTGGTGGCGAAGAGCGCTGAATTCGCGATGCCGAAGCGGACTTCTTTCCCTTCCATGTTTCCGCCCGAGTGCATGTCACTGGCAACTTGGTTGACGCCGGAAAGTTGAGGATTGCCCTTGGCTTCGGCCCAGTAGGTGGCGCTCACCCCGACAAGGAACAGCGCCGTCATAGCGGCCCAGACGGCCCAGCCATGGCGCCGCGAACCGGTCATACGGCCCAGCGTGTACGTCAGCGCCGAGGGAATCGCAAAAATCAGAACCATCTCGAAGAAGTTTGAGAACGGTGTCGGATTCTCGAACGGATGCGCGCTGTTGGCATTGAAGAAGCCGCCACCGTTCGTGCCGTACATTTTGATGATTTCTTGAGACGCGGTCGGACCAAGAGCGATCGTCTGTTGCGTCACGATTTGAGTCGTGGTCTTTCCATCAGGACCTTGCGTCTGCACCGCCTGAGGCTCAACCAATTGCGCGGTGGCATAGGGCTTCAGGTTCTGAACGACGCCCTGCGAGACCAGCACGAGCGAGCCGACAAGGCACGCCGGCAGCAGCACCCATAGAAAACAGCGCGTGAGATCCACCCAGAAATTGCCGATGGAATTTGATTCATGCCGGGCCACGCCACGGATCAATGCGATGGCCAGCGCAATGCCAACGGCCGCGGACGCAAAATTGTGATACGCAAGGCCCGCCATTTGCGTGAGGTAACTCATCGTCGTTTCCGGCGTGTACGCTTGCCAATTGGTATTGGTCGTGAAAGATGCCGCGGTGTTCCACGCCAGATCGGGCGTGACGTTAGCGAGCTTCTGGGGATTAAACGGCAGCCAATGCTGGAGGCGTTCCATGAAGTAAAGCAGAAACATTGAAACGGCGCTGAAAAGCAGCATGCTGACGCCATACTCAATCCAGGACATTTCCTTCTGCTCATCAACCCCGGAAATGCGGTAGAGAATTTTTTCGACCGGGCGCAACACGGGATCGAGAAATGTACGTTCGCGTTCAAACACGCGAACCAGGAAAATGCCCAGCGGTTTGGTAATGAGAAAAATGGCCGCGATGAAGAGCCCAATCTGAAACCATCCATTCGCAGTCATAGCTAGAATTTCTCCGGTTTCAGCAGCGCCACCAGCAGATACCCGAGCAGCAGCACACAAATGACGATGAGTACGATATTCCCCAGCATAAAATTGCTCCGTCTTACTTCAGGCGTTCGCAAGCGCGAAGATAGAGGATGGCCACGCCAAAAAAGATTGCCGTCAACACGACGAAAACGATGTCGTTCACATTTATCTCCCTATCGACGTTAAGGAATATATCCTTAGAAAGTGATGAATTGTACCTAAGGATTTTGTGAGGAGGAAATCGGCTGGCGCGCTGTCCGTAAGTTTCAGTGAATGCGGGACTTGGGCCAGTATTCGAGCTCCAGCGAGGTGGTCATATTCTTCTGCAGGGCGGGCGCGAGCAGGGGAAACTTCCATTGTTCGTACTGCACGAAGGCCGAAACCGTCCACTCCCGTTTGACCCAGAAATCGGCGCGGACCGATGCGTCGTTTATGGTCCCCCCGCTGGGGATGAGCTGCGGGTCAACTTTGGCGTGGCGATACCCGAATTGAAGAAAATTGCGGGCGCTCAGCCAGTAGCGGCTCCAAGCTTGAATTCCAGATCCGTCGCGTCCAACCCAATCGCCCATCAAGATTTTTCGATTGGTGTACAAATCGTGATAGTAGTTGTCCCAGTAGATGTAGCGCCCCGGAACATCTTGCTCGACAGAATCCGTGAGCGGCGCCTCGACCCGCAGGTCGAGCTTCGACAAGCCAGGAAAATGCGTCAGATAAAGTCCCGGATCAATTCCAGCGCGACGCGGCGCCGCAAGAGGGGAAGGGTCGTCGGCGGAGATGGAGTCGTTATAGATGGTGAGCCATTTGCGTAGCAATGGAACGCGGTAGCTGAAATCGAATCCCCCATCACGTTTTCCGGGGTCCTGTGCCGCAGGCTTGTTGACGTAGCTGGTCGCGCTAAAGTAGGACAAGAAAAGACGATACGGTGTCAGAGGACGGCCTTCGCCTCCGACCACGACCGTGCGCGTGAATCCGAACTCAAGATTTGGCGTGGGCTTGAAGCTGATTTTTTCGCCGTGAAAGAATGGATTTGGAGAAATTTGATGTCCCTGCAGCCTGCCGAAAAAAGCATCCCATCGCATGGGCCCGAGAAATTTGAGTGGGCCAGGCAAGCGAAACGGTGACACCCGATCGATGTGGAACAGTTGCACCGGCGGCGCATTGTCGCTGAGCAGCAGCGGCCCGCTTTCTCCCGTCCCCCACCACATGCTCTCTTGGCCATAGGAGATCTGCCAGTTGGCAACATTCATTCCAATGTAAGTGTCGAGAAGTCGGGCCTGGTTCCGCGCGGGCTGCGGGCTCGCGGGCAGTCCAACATTGTCGTCAATCGTATTCAGGGCATTTTGTACCTGCGGCGAATTCGTCGGCCCTGACGGCGCGTGCTGGTATTCCCCGCGCAGGTACACAACCCATCGTCCCGCGGTGGCCCAGCCGGAAAATCCAGACACGTCGTTAAATCCCTCCTGGTAAGGCCGGCCGAAGTCGTTGAAGAGTGTTTGGCCGAAGTGATAACTGTCCGTGAGCGGCGGGCCGGAAATCTCTGTGAAGCGCGTGTATACGGATTCGAGTTGGATGGCGCGATTGCTTCCGCCCCCAAGCAGCGTCAGCTCCGGCAAAAACTCCCGGCGTAAGGAATCGTAGAGCTTGGAAGCCTCTCCCCCCTCAGCAGCATCGGCAAACTCTTCTTCTGCTTCGTTTACAAGACGCGCGCATTCCAATCGCGTCCACGGCTTCATTCCCAGAATCGCGTCGTTCATCGCTCCCATGCCCACCAGCCGATCGAAAAGCGGATAGATCCAGCTATCCAGGGGAACGTAGGGCGATCCCATGGCACTCGGCGTTCGATCCGTCGGGATTACCGGCGAGTCCGAGAGATTTCCCACAACGCCGCCACCCACATCTCGATTGTGATGGGCTCGATACGTTTGCCAGCCAACCAGCCAACCGATGCCGCTCCCCACGAGTACATCGGATGGGAAATGCTCTTTGCCTTGAATTCTCGCAATAGAAATCGCCGATGCCGCGCCATAGACCAGAATCTTCGTGAAAGGCCCGGGATATTCATGCGCAATTACGCTGGCAATGGCCCATGCAGCGGTCGCATGGTCTGAGGGAAAGGAGTTGCCACCTTGCCCAAATTTGCCGTGAGACGAGTCCACGTACGGCCTTTCTCGCCCCATGGCATATTGCAGCCCTGTCGAAACCAGCAGTCCGTCCACAGCCGCTTCGCCGCTGAGGATTCCCGCTTCTCGCTTATGCGGGTCGTGGGTCGCCTTTCCCCACAGGTACATGCCGCCAACGGCGCCGGCCATTCCTGCGATTCCATAATTCGAGAAATCTCGATTGTTCTTTAGCGTACCTGGAGAGTTGTAAAGATGGAGACTCACATCATGGTCGGTCACCAGCAGGCCGGCGGTGAGCCCCATAAATGGCACAAACCAATCAGCATGTCCGAGCCGCAGATGAGAAGGGCTTGCCCAGATTTCGCGTTGATCGCGGGCGATGTTTCGGATGGTCTGGAGCCCAAGTTCATTTTCATGCGATTCATTTGCTGCTTCTTCCGGATTTGCCCTGGCTGCTATCCCCTTTGAAGAGGAATCCTGCGAAGCCTCTTGCGCTTCAACCCGGGTGAGACTCGCGCAAGCCAAGCTGATCACGGAGACCAAGCCTACTGTACAGAAGCGCGTAGGCCATCGCGCCGCTCTATTGGTTTTGCCGAAATGGTTCACGCCGAGCTACTGGGCACGAACACTGCCAATCGTAGAATCCGATGCGTGCCGTAAAGGCATGGGAATCTATCGGTTGGCAAATGGAACGCTGAAGAAAAAGCGAATACGATTCCCAAAATGAAACGCGGAGTTCGGACTGGAGTGGCTCGTATGATGACCTGGGAACTTGCCTGACTAGACGGGGAGCCGAAGCCGCGCTTCACAACCTCGAGCATCGGTTCGATTTGTCAGAGAGAGTTCGCCACCATGAGCTTCCGTGATCTGGCGGCTGAGGACGAGCCCAATCCCCGATCCACCCTGTTTGGTCGTGAAAAAGGGAACGAAGAGATTCGTCGTCTGCGGGAGGCCCAGGCCATCATCCTCAACCCACACTTCGAGTTGCGAACCATGCCGGGACCAACCCACTCGAACACCTCCGCCCGTTTCAAGGGTCGCATCCGCCGCGTTGCGAATGAGATTAATCAGCAGCTGCTCCAATTGATCGGCGTCCGCGGAGATGACCACCTCCGGGCCGATCACAACTTCCACTTTCACGCGGGGTTCGAGTTTGACCGTGCGACAGATCCATTCCGATACTTTTACGGGCAACAGCTTCGGTTGCGGCAAACGCGCCAACTGCGCGTAGGCAGCCATAAATCGCCCGAGCGCTTCCGTACGAGAACGAATGATAGACAGCCCCTGTCGCAAATCGTCCAAAATGGCTGCCGAGGATCCACTTTGCAATTCGGGAGACTTAGCTGCGGTGATGAGCCCGCTTTCGAGGCCTTGCGCCACGGACTGAATCGGTGCCAGCGAATTATTTAGTTCGTGTCCCAGAACGCGGATCAGTCGCTGCCACGCTTTGCGCTCTTCATCCCGCAACGTGCGGCTCAGGTCGCTCAGCACCACCAGATGATGCGGCAAGCCTCCCTGGCGAAATGTCCCGCGCCGCAGTCCCCAACGGCCGGAGCCGCCGGGGAAGCTCAGTTCCATGGTGCGCGCCGGGTCGCCTTGCAGGCAAGGAGCCAGTCCCAGTTCCTCCGCCGTGAAACCTAGCAGACGTTCCGCGGGACGCGACATCAATCGTTCGCCCGCGCGATTGACGAGGCGCAGCTTCGATTCGTGGTCAAACGTGAATATGGCGAGGTCAATTTCCTCCATGGCCGTGCGCAAGAGTGCCGTGGCTTCCATCGCCCCGAGGCGCTGTTGCCGCAGCGTCTCGCTGAGAGCGTTGACTTCGATCATGACCTCGCCCATCGCGTCGTCGCTACGCGCTCCTCTGGCGCGCAACGAGAAATCCTCCTCGCGCAATGCGGCCAGAAGGTTCGAGAGCGTTTGCAGAGAGAAGACCACGCGGTGCTGAAGCGATAGGGCAAAACCCAGCCACAGAGAAAAAATGAGGAAGGTCAAAGTCCAGACGGTGCTGGAAGAAAACGTCCCCGTCCAAAGAAGGATGAGTGCAAGCAGCGAACCTGGAAAGCCCGCGGCCAGCGCGAGGAGCTGGATGCGGCGCTCATAAGTCATTTGCCTCATTCCAGGCCGTGTTTTTGCAACCGGCGGTACATTGCACTTCGGCTCAATCCCAAAGCCTTTGCCGCATGGCTGACGTTTCCTTCGTGGCGGGAAAGTGTGCGCTGGATGAGATAGCGTTCCACTTCGTCGAGACTCATCTCCTCCAGCTTCGCTGGGCCGCTAGCGGCTTGTACGCGCAAACCGAGGTCAGCCGCGTGCACGGAAGGGCCAGACGATAGCAGCACACCGCGTTCGACCGCGTGATCGAGTTCGCGAACATTTCCGGGCCACGGATGTTCGTGAAGCGCCTTGAGTGCCGCCGGATCAAAGCCCGAAATGTTCTTGCGGTAACGCTGCGAGTAGCCATGAAGAAAATGGTGAGCCAGGAGGTCCACGTCTTCGCGGCGGTCCCGCAGCGGCGGAATTTGGATCTCAATTGTGTTGAGCCGGAAGAGCAAATCCTGCCGGAAGCGGCCCGCAGCCGCTTCGGCGTTCACATCCGCGTTCGTTGCCGCAAGCACGCGCACGTTGACGCGTCGCGTGGTGGAAGAGCCCACGCGCTCGAGGTCGCCCGTTTCCAGAACGCGGAGAAGTTTCGCCTGCAGGTTGAGCGGAACATTGGCAATTTCGTCCAGGAACAGCGTGCTGCCATCGGCGAGTTCGAATCGTCCCACGCGATCCGAGCGTGCATCCGTGAAAGCACCTTTCACATGGCCGAAGAGTTCGCTTTCAAACACGCCTTCGGAAAGCCCACCCGCATTGACTGTGACCATGGGCTTTGACGCGCGATCGGAAAGTGCGTGAAGAGTTCGTGCGACGACTTCCTTGCCGGTTCCATGTTCTCCCGTGATTAAGACGTTGGCTTCCGAAGGACCGATGCGCCCAATCAGCTCAAGAACCGGAGCCATTGCTGGAGACTTCGCGAGAAACGTCGGCCGCGACTCCGCGCGAAGAATGCGATTCTCGGCTTCGAGTCGCGAAGCCTGCCGCAGCGCCTGGCGCAAATCAATCTGCGTCCGCAGAATCGAGAGCAGGCGCGTATTTTCCCACGGCTTCTGCACGAAGTCGCGCGCGCCCCGTCGCATAGCCTCGACGGCGACTTCAATGCTGCTCCACGCAGTCATGACCACGACGGGCAATGTGCTGTCCAGCATTTGAATGCGAGTCAGCAAGTCCAGCCCTTCCTGGCCGGACGTGGTGTCTCGCGTGTAATTGAGGTCCATCAGGACCGCATCGAATTCGCGTGTCTCGATCGCGCTCAATGCTTCAGAGGGAGAAGTGACTGCCTGAATCTCGTAGCCCTCGCGCTTCAGGAGCAAACGGAGAGCGTCGCGGATGTCCGCTTGATCGTCGGCGATGAGGATTCGAAAAGGCTGCGCAGTAGTTGTTTTCATTCCACTCTGTAGACGGAGTTTACCCTACTGTTGTTTCCGAGGCACGGCAGGAAGCATCCGGGGAACCGTCAGTCCCCGCATGCCTCACTCATACCGAAGAGCGACCAGCGGATCCACGCGAGTAGCGCGTCGCGCCGGCAAATAGCAGGCCAGCAGGACAATGGCGCTGAGCGTCGCCGCGCCAAACGCGAACGTAGCGACATCCAGGCTGCTCACCTGAAACAACAAGCTGGACATCAGCCGCGTCAACACGAGAGCTCCAACCAGGCCCAACATCACGCCAATCACCGCGAACCGCAATCCTTGTCGAAGCATCATCTCAAGAATGTTTCCCCGATTCGCGCCAAGCGCCATGCGGATTCCAATTTCATGCCATCGTTGTGTAACCACATACGCCATAACCCCATAAACTCCGACTCCGGCAAGCACTAGCGCAAGCGCAGCAAACGAACCAAAGAGAATCACAGAAAGACGCCGCGACGCGGTGTTCTCGCTGACGATTTCTTCTAATTGGCGAATATCAAACAGTGGCACGTCGGGATCGAGCGAATGAAGTGCGCCACGCACCCCCGCGGCAAGCGTGGCGATATCAACATGCGAGCGGATAATGATAGCGCCTCCGCCCGAGGGTAATTGTGCCTGGGGAACGTACGTCTCCACACGCGAGGGCTGATCCACCCCATAATTCTTCACGTGTCCCACCACTCCAACAATGGTCATCCAACTCGATTGATCCCCGGGCTTCGGTGGAAAGTCGGTCGAAACCCGTTTCCCCAGTGGATCCTCGTTTGCGAAGTTTTCTTTCGCGAACATCTCGTCAATGATACATACCCGCTGCCCCTCTTCATTGTCATGGGCGTCAAACAGCCGTCCGCGAAGCAACCGCAAGCCCATCGCCGGCATGGCGCCTGGAGTCACTCTACCCATGTCCGTCGAAGGTACCTGCCCCGGAGCAGGCAGGGGGCGCCCCTCAATTGCAAAGGCTGTTTGCCAGCCGCCGAGAAGCGGATTCTTGAATCCTGCCGCGCTTACTCCAGGAAGCCTCTCGACTTTGGCAACGAGGTGCTCAACAAAAACGCGCCGCGACGCATCGTCTTTGTACTTGGCATCTGGCAACGAAAAGAAGGCTGTTAAAACATGCTGCGGATGGATGCCGCCATCATCCCGGAGAACGCGATAGAGGCTCTTGGCCATCAGCCCCGCACCGACCAGTAGAATGAGAGAAATCGCGACCTCGGCCACAACCAATACGTCCCGAAGCCGGAGGCTCCTTCCGCCTTCGCTCCCACTGCGTCCACCTTCCTTCAGCGCTTCCTGCACGTCCGTCCGAGAGGCTTGCAGGGCTGGAAAAATACCGAACAAAATGCCAGTGAAAATCGATAGACCAAGAGAGAAGGCCAGAACCTGACTGTCTACCGTGACTTCATTCAAGCGCGGCACGCCCGCCGACGCCGCATGAACGAGAGCCGCGGTGATCCAAACTGCCAGGAGCAAACCAAGCGTCCCGCCGAGGAGCGAAAGAAGCACGCTTTCCGTCAGCGTTTGCCGCACCAGCCGTCCTCGCACCGCTCCAAGCGCCATGCGCACAGCCAGTTCGCGCTGCCGTTCGGTAGCCCGCGCCAGCAGCAGATTGGCGAGGTTGGCGCAAGCAATCAGAAGCACGAAGCCCACCGCAGCCACCAGAGCGATCAGCGACGGACGTACATCTTCAACGATCGCGTCTAAGAGTGGTTCCAGGGTGACGCTGTCCTTGGCATTGGTCGAAGGATGCTGCTCATCGATCCGTTGCGCAATCGCTTTCATTTCGCTGGTTGCCTGCGCGATTGTGACTCCCGGTTTAAGCCGCGCGTACGCATATATGCCCGGATGATTGCCGCGATTTTTCTCTCCGCCAAGTTCGTCTTCCAGGCGCCAAAGAGAAGTAAAGAGGTCCGTCTTGCGCCAGCTGCTGTGCAGCCGCCCGGGCAGAACTCCAATGATGGTGTACGGCTCGGCATCCAGTGTAAGTTCCTGGCCGAGAACATTCGGGTCGCGCGCGAACCGCCGTTCCCAGAATCCTTCACTTAGTAGAACAACGCGCGGCGCTCCAACCTTGTCGTCTTCCGGCCCCAACGTGCGCCCGAGGATCGGATTGACTCCCATGGTGGGCGAGAATCCCGCGGTGATCCGCCGCAAGCGCAACCGTTCCGCTTCGCCTCTGCCCGTCAGCACAGTGTTGTCACTTTGATAGGCGACCATGCTCTCAAAAACTTTGTTCTGCGCACGCCAATCGTTGAAATTGGCCATCGCGATGCTCATCTCCGGCACCTGCTCGGAGTACTCGCCGAGAAAGACCAAACGATTTGCCTCAGGGTAGGGAAGCGGGCGAAGAAGGACGGCATCGATCACGCTGAAGATCGCCGTATTTGCGCCGATGCCGAGCGCCAGCGTCAGGATGGCGACGGCCGTAAAGCCAGGACTTTTCATCAACATGCGCAGGGCGTAGCGAAGATCCTGAAAGAATGTCGCCATGGCACAGCCTCCTGTCAGAGCGAGAAGACTTTGGCTAGGCGGACTGGGTAGCGCCGGCTCGAGTCCCAGCCGCCAAGCCGTCGCTGACCACCCAGCCGTCCTTTAGTTGAATGATGCGATTTCCGTATGCCGCATTTCGCTCCGAATGCGTCACCTGAATAATGGTCGTGCCACCGTCATTCAATTTCTTGAACAGCTCCATGATCTCCTCGCCTTGCGCGGAATGGAGATTCCCCGTCGGCTCATCGGCGAGAATCAGCTTCGGACTGAGAATTACCGCGCGCGCCACCCCCACCAGTTGCTGCTGGCCGCCGGAAAGCTGGTTCGGGAAAAGATCTTTCTTTCCCACGATGTGGAAGCGATCGAGGGTGTCACAGACCAAACTCACGCGCTCCTTGTGCGGAACATTTTTGTAGGACAGCGGCACTTCCAGATTCTCGAAGACCGTCAGATTGTCGATCAGGTGATAGCTCTGAAAAACGAAACCAATGTTGGCTTTGTGCAGCTCGTTGCGCTTCTTGACGTTGAGTTTGTGGACGGCTTCGCCAAGGAAGTAGAACTCTCCGCTCCACGCGCCGTCCAACATTCCGATGATACTGAGCAGCGTGGATTTTCCCGCCCCGGACGGCCCCATGATGGTCACGAATTCGCCCGGTTGAATATCCAGATTGATCCTGCGCAGCAAGAAAAATTTATTCGGACCAGCTTCAACCACTTTTTCCATATTTCGCAGCTGAATCAAAGGTTCCACAATTTCTCCTCAACTCATCGCAGGGAATCTGAGCGGTAGCACTCTAAGGTGCTGCCCATCTCTATGTTGTAGCGCAAGCGGCGCGTTCCTTCAATGCGCCCACGGATGGCGCCGCGCCAGACGTTAGTCGTGTCGCAAAGCCTGAAGCGGATCGAGATTCGCTGCCCGTCGCGCCGGAAGATAGCACGCCAGTCCCGCGACCGCGAGCAGCAGCAAAGGCAGTCCGATGAACGAGGCTGGGTCGGCCGCCTCCACTCCGAAGAGCAGCGATGAAAGAGCTCGTGCCATCAAAAAGGCAATAGGAAGGCCAATGGTCAGTCCGAGCGCCGTGAGCAACAGCCCGCTTCGCAGCACCAGCGTCAGGACGTCGCGTGTCTGCGCGCCCATGGACATCCGGATTCCGATCTCGTGCGCCCTCTCGCTCACCGAATAGGACATGACCCCGAACACACCGACCGATGCCAATATCAACGCAATCGCTCCCATCACCGCCATCATCGTCGCAACATACGCGATGCCCACGATCGATTCGGTAATCACTTTGTCCATCGGCTTGATTTCGTACAGCGGCAAATTCGGATCCACCGCCGCAATCTCCGCTCGCGCCGCGGAGACGAACTTCTGAGGATCACCCTCCGTACGCAGCACCACGGTCGTGTGATTCGGAGGCGCCTGCCGGAACGACCGGTAAATCGTGGGCACCGCTTCCTTCACAATCCAGCTATAATGTACGTCGTTCACTACGCCCACCACCGTCATCCATTCGCCTTCGGCTTCCGCTTTTCCCACCTTGACATGACGGCCCAGCGCTTTCTCTCCGTGAAAATAACGCCGCGCCAGGCTCTCGCTGATCACCGCGACTCGCGCTGATTCCGCTCCATCCGTGTCGCTCAGCAATCGCCCATCGCGCAGCGCGATGTTCATCGTGTTGAAGTAGTTTGGCGCGGTTGTCTCGACGATGGCGCTGCGCACTTCGCCGCGCTCTGTCAACGGAATCCCTTCGATCGAGAATTCGTCTTCGTCGATCCCTCCGCCGTTAGCGTACGGTACATTCGTAACCAGCGATGCTGCTTGCACGCCGGAAATTGTGCCAAGCCGCTGCACGATTTGTTCGGTGAAGTTCAACCGCACGGCCGGCTGGTTGTACTGTACTTCCGGCAGCGAATAATGGAAGGTCAGCAGCGTTTGCGGAGCATAGTTCTCCGTTACGCTCAGCAATCCTTGGAAGCCCTTCACCAGCAGTCCCGCGCCAATCAAAAGAACCAGCGCCAGCGCCACTTCGCAAACAACCAGCGCTCCGCGCAGTCGATGCCGCGTGCGGCTTATGGAAGATCCGCGCCCGCCTTCCTTCAGCGTTTCCGCGATATTCGCGCGCGAACCCAGCAGGGAAGGCGCAATCCCGGAGATCAATCCGCTGAGCACCGCGATGCCCAGCGCAAAAAGAAACGCGTTGCCGTCCAGGCGTATCGTCTTCCATCCCGCCACGAATCGCGCGACGTCCGGCGGCATGTGCGCCAGAATCATCTGAATATCCATTTGCGCCAGGAACAAGCCGACTCCAGCGCCCGCCAGCGACAGCAAGATACTCTCGATCAACAACTGCCGCGCAACGCGCCAGCGGCTGCCCCCCAGCGCCGTGCGCACCGCGAATTCGCTCGTGCGCCCAGTGATCCGCGCGAACTGCACGTTCGCAACGTCTGCGCACGCAATGAGCAGCACAAAAGCCACTGCGCCCATCAGCAGCAGGGTGTATTGACGCGTCAGCGGTCCAGTGATGAATTCCCGCAGCGGAAGTGGATGCACGCGCCATGCTTTATTGGTATCGGGATAGGCTTGCGCTTCGCGTTCCGAGGTGGCGCGCATCTCCGCCGCGCCCTCGGAAAAAGAAACGCCGGGCTTGAGCCGCCCAAGCACCCACAGCCAGCGATTGTCGCGCCGCAGCCGTTCCTTCGTGCTGAGCGTCAGCGGAATCCACGCCTCCGCCGCCATCGGGAAATCAAAACCCTTATTCATTACTCCGACAATGTTAAAGCTCTTGCCATCCACTTTGATCACGCGCTTCAACACGTTAGGATCGGACGCGTAACGTTGTTCCCACAGCCCATAGCTCAAAATAATTTCCTGATTGCGGCCCGGTTCTTCCTCTTCCGGAAGAAATGTGCGGCCCATCAGTGGCTGCACGCCGATCATCGAGAAAAAATTGGCGGAAATCTGGAAGTCCTGAACTTTCTGCGCCTCGCGGTCGCCCGTCAGGCTCACTTCATCCCACGCGTATGCCCCTAGGTCATCGAACGAACGAACTTCTTTCTTCCAGTCGAGATACGTCGCGGGGGCGACCGCATTCAAGTCCTGCGGGCCGAACCCTGCCCCGCCCTGGCTGTTTACGCGTGCGTCCACCAGCGCGACGATGCGATCAGGATTTTCGAACGGGACCGGATGGACCAGAAACGCTTCCGCAAGGCTGAAAATCGCGGTGTTGGCACCGATTCCCAAACCAAGGGCCACCACGCAAACGATCGTCGCAAGACGGTGCTTGATCAACATTCGCAAGCCGAATCGAACGTCTTGCCAAATCGTTTCCATGAACTGTCTCCCCTGGTCAGGCTCCCACGTGCGCTTCCTGTGTTTCTTCCACGATGCGGCCGTCAAACAGATGAATGGTCCGCTCCGCAAAATTCGCATACCGCTGATCGTGCGTAACCATGCAAATGGTCGCGCCATTGCGATGAAGATCGCGTAATAGTTCCATCACCGCTTCGCCATTCTTCGAGTCCAGGTTTCCAGTCGGCTCATCAGCCATCAGGATCAGCGGGTCGCCAACCAACGCGCGCGCCACGGCCACGCGCTGTTGCTGACCGCCGGAAAGCTGCGAGGGGTAATGCCGCAAGCGGTGCGCCATGCCCACGCGCTCCAGCGCGTGCTGCACCTTCTGCTTGCGTTCGGCGGCGCTGGTGCCGCGATATGTCAGCGGAAGCTCCACGTTCTCGTAGACCGTCAGGTCGCCAATCAAATTAAACGCCTGGAAGATAAAGCCAATCTCGCGGTTGCGGATGCGCGTGCGTTCGCTGATCGTCAACTTTGCCACCGGCTGGCCGTTCAACCAGTAGTTCCCGTCCGACGGAGAATCCAGCAATCCCAAAATGGAGAGCAGCGTGGATTTGCCGCAGCCCGAAGGCCCCGCAATCGAAATGTACGTCCCTTTCTTGATCTCCAGATGAATCTCCGATAGCGCGTGCGTCTCGACCTCATCGGTCAGAAACACCTTCTTCACGCCTTCCATCTTGATCAACGTTCCATTTGCGTCCGCCATGTTCTCTCCTTCTCGTATCCGGCTTTGATACACGCTTCCCCGACACTGATTCTTTTACGCTGAAAAAGCAAAAATGTTCCCGATTATTCGCGGTGCAAACTCTTTCCTTCGACGACAGCGGGTCCCTAAAGTCTCTACCTCAACCGGATCCGGTCAAAATTGTCCCACGCCGACATATCGGACAAAATCACCTTGTCCCCCACCTTTAACCCATCCAGCACTTCGATCGTGTTCACCGAGCTGCGCCCCAGCTTTACATTGACGCGCACCGCCTCCGCTCCGTCATCCACAATCTTGAAAATCCCGACCGTGCTGTCCGACTGCCCATGCACCGGCCTCCCCACAAACAGCACATCCTTCAGATTCTCCAGCGTGATCGTCCCATCCACGCTCAAATCCGGCCGCGCGCCCAAAGGGAGGGGATCGTCAATACTCACGTCCACCGTAACCGTCCCATTCACCACCGAAGGGTCAATCCGCGAAACGTGCCCCCCGACAATCCCATTGCGCGTGTCCACCGTGGCCTTTTGCCCGATCGCCACGTCTTTCGCCTGCGTCTCCGCAATCTTGATTTCCGCCTTCAGCTTCTTCGGATCAGCCACGCGCGCCAGGTTCGTCCCCGGAGTAATGTGCTGCCCCACGTCCACCGGCACCAGCTGCAGCACGCCACTGATCCCCGCTCGCACATGCAGCGCATCCAACTGGCTCCTTTTCAGTTGATAAAGCGCCTTCTGCTGATCAATCTTCGCCTGCTGCGCCGCCAGCCGCGCGCTCGCCGAATCCGTCGCGATTCTCGTCCGTTCGCCTTCCAACTCCACGCGTATCGCCAGCTGCTCTTCCTTCACTCGCGACAGCCGCTCCGTAACATCCGAGGCAATCCCTTCCTTGTAGAGCTTCACATCCACTTCGTGCTGAATCTTCGCCTGCTCGTAGTCGCTCCGCACTCCCGCTTCCGCCGCCTTCTGATTCATCAGCTCGCTGTTAACCTGCACTCGCAGGTTCGCATAGTCCGCTTCCGCGCCCTTCAGCAGGAACTCCGCGTCCAGCGCCGTCTGCTGCAGCGTCGGGTCGCTCAATTCCATAATCACCGACTCCGGCTTGACGATTGCCCCCGGCCGCAGCACCCATCGGTCCACCCGCGAATCCGTCTGCGCCGCAATCCACCGAATGTCTTCCGGAACGAGCGTCCCCAGCCCGCGGACCTCCCGCACCATGGGCCCGCGCTTCACCTCGTCCGGCCAAATCGTGGCGCGGTCCACCGTGGGAGCCGCCGGCCGCAGCCGCGACAGCCCATAGCTCACCCCCGCTACCAGTAGAATGGCGATGGTCGCGTAGAGAATCCTGCGTATTTTCTTAGCTCGTGCGTTCGATGGTCGTTGGATGTCCATATATATAAGGTCGCATTGCAAAGCGCAACTCGCCTGCCCTGCTCCCCCTTCCGTAAGCCTCATTATTGCAATAACTTACAAACATATCCAGCTCAGATTTCGCCCCAAATTGCCCGGTAATGGGATTGCCCGTCCCACCTTCGAACAAGTTCGCCCTCTAGTCAATCATCGTTGGGTGATGCCTGTGTATCCTTCACACCCGTAAACTGCCCAGAAGAAACAATCCCGGGAAATCCACAAGATTCGTCTCACCGCGCCGCATACTAAGTTTTGGTTCGATTAAAAATCAGACCCAGATATTAACTTCGTGTCAGCCCGGGGGGACTCAGAGCAAGGCATACCGCCGAATCGAGTCGAGCTTGTCTTGATTCAAGCCCTGCAGCTCCTGCCCGCTGAGCATTCCTTCCCGCACGAGATTTCCGAGAACGAGAATCAGAACGGAATACTTGTATTCATACTCGCGGTCGATCTGAACGCGGCGCTCCGCTAAGAAGCGTTCCAGCTCCCAGAGCTCGGAGGGCTGTCGAATCCTTGCAGCCCGCTTCTTGGCCTCGACCATAACCGCTTCGAGTTCGCGCTGGAGTGCTTGGTTGAAGGCTTTTCGGGCAACAGCCTTTTCCTTGGGCGACCAATTTAGGTCGCGCATGGCCTCATAACTCAGAGCTTCAGTACGATGTAAGCTGGCCATATGCTATGCCTCCTAGTCGGCATTTTATCCCTCGAATGAGTAGAGGGCTAGGAGTAATCCACCAGGCTGCCCTTGGAACTTCCAGCCTTCCAGGGAGAGGAGGCTTGGTATCCAGCCCCGGTCAATCGCCCATTCCTTCTTCGCGAAAGTGGCCAACCTTTAACACGCCGAACTGATCTTGAATTTGTTTTTTCCCGGGGTGGCCTACCCTTTGCGGTTTTTGCAAAGGGTGGGCCACTCTCCGCCCTGCTTCTGTCTTATTCAACTGGGATCGATTTTTATCAGTCCCGGCTCATCCTTCGCATAAAACGAAAAACTGCTCCACGGCCACTCCTTCGGATGCTTCACCAGCCGCTCCATCACAGGATTGGCGTGCATGTAGTGCAGTTTTTCTTTCCTCTTCGCATCGCTCCACACATTGAAGTCGTAAAATCGCCGTTGCCAGAATCGCCGGTCCTCTGTCATGGCATCTCCGAACTTCAAGGAAAGCTGCCCGCTCGCAGCGCGCCTCTTCTTTCCCCGCATCGCTCGCGATACGCGCTGGCTTCAATACCTGCAATACCCGCGATACGTTCCCTTTCTTCGGTTCGCCGATCAGCAAATGCACGTGTTCCGGCATGAGGACGTACCCAATCAGCCGGAACTGATAGGTGCTTCGGACTTCCCGCAGTACTTTCAGGAACAGATTCCTCGCGCGAACCGTTTCCAGATAGCGCCGCCGGTGGTAGCAACAGAACGTAACGAAATGAAGGTCGCCTTGCCCGTAGTGGCGCTTCAAACCTTTCGGCATAGCGCAAACCAAAAGAGTGGCCCACCCTTGCAAAAACCGCAAGGGTAGGCCACCCCCCTCGTATCAACCTCGGTGAAGTGCGGAAGTGGTATGCTAATCTAGTGCGCTCTCCCAACGAACAAAAACTTTCTCTGCCCCACCCGCCTCGGACTAAACTAGGAAGTGTCTAATGTCCAACAAAAACCTATCGCTTTCTCGTTATTCGGTTACGTGTCCAGTTTGCGGTTCACGCTTTCGTCCGGGAAAGTCGTCGCGGATGGGAATAGCTACTTTTCATTGTCCAGACTGTGATGCACTACTACAATATGAAACTACCGGCATGGCTT